>ERZ780141.95-NODE-95-length-68093-cov-10.928349_pt1 | contig 68093 bp, 75 predicted proteins | sample MGYA00433080_ERZ780141 | MGnify/ENA primary metagenome ERZ780141 (study PRJEB29588, sample SAMEA2154047) | human gut metagenome | biome: human gut; feature: human-associated habitat; material: faeces | place: Denmark | collected 2008/2010 ... | reverse complement strand
ATGTCCTGACCCTTGCGGGGGGCGTTGGGGGTCGCCTGACGGGACGAACCGCCAAAGCCGCCGAAACCGCCGCCGAAGCCTCCGCCGCGAGGGGGACGGGGGGGACGCCGCCCGCCTCTGCCGATGGAAGCGATGATTTTAAAGAAAACAAACACGATGATGATTACAATAATAATGCCCATAAAACTTTCTCCCGAACACGAGCCGCAGCTCCCGCATGCCGCACAGCTGAGTGCGAGGCAGGAACCGCATGAAAGACAGGAACTGCCGGAGTTATAACCGGGGTGGTCATCCGGATAATAATTATTGCCGTTGTTGTTCGGAAAATTATCCGAATCACCCGAACCGTTCGGATCTTGACTGTAATAATTGCAGACAACCTGATTAATCGCGATGAACGTTGCTTTTGCTGCGCTGTCGTAATCCTTTCTTGCAAATGAGGGTTCGCAGTCGTCATCTATGATTTGACGGAGAACGCGCTCGGTAAGGACTCTTTCAAGCCCGATGCCGGGCATTATCCAATAGTTGTCGTCATCCGTCAGGAACAGAATCAGCACGCCGTTGTCCTCGGTCTTGCTGCCGATGCCCCAAGCGTTGAAGAGCTCCGTTGCATATTCCTCGATATCCTGCCCGTTCGTGCTGTCCGTCACAACAACACAAACCTGCGCACCTTTGCAGTTGGAAACAAGGTTCAGATTGCGGTCAATGATGTATTTTTCTGTTTCTGCCGAAAGCACGTTTTCGTTATCCAAAACATAGAAGTCGCTGTTCGGCTGAACGACGGCGCCGGCAGGAGCGGAAAGCACAAGCAGGCACAGCACAACGGCAAGGATTATTGATGCCAATTTGAACTTTGAAGATTTCATTTGTCGGTGTTATTTCCCTCCGATTCCGTAGATTTTTGCAATTGCGGAGGACAGCCCGCCGGAAAGCAGATCGGAACGCGATTTCATGCATTCGGAGTATTTTGCCCCATAGGTGCGTGAAATTCGCGAATCAGCCGATTCGATGCCGTCCATTGCCGTCATAAGGCTGTCGGTAACACTTCCCTCCGGAACGGAGGCATAAACGCGCTTTGCATCCGCAAGCAAACGTTTGAAGCAATCAAATTTTTTAAATGCGGAACCGCATTTTTCGTATTCGGCAAGATCGTTTTGAAGGCTGCGCACGGCGGGAGAATCCTCCCCCGTGATGCGCGCTGCCTCATCGCAAAGGCTCTCGGCATTTGCTGCAAAAACAACCATGTCGGACTCAAAATTATTGCCGTGTTTATCGGTTTTGGCCGCAAAATGATTGAACTTTTTTTCGATTCGTCCGCAATCCGCCGCAAGCCTTGCGCCGCCGAGAAGCGGCACCGAAAGCAGGGCGACCGCTGCAAGAACGATGACAGCCGTTGAGAACTTTTTGAAAAGAGATTTCATCTTTCCGCCTTCCCGGAGTTCAACTCCGCAGTAATAAAACAGTTTAAAACGATTGATTGAAATGCAGGCTTATTTTGCGGCACTGCCGCCGAGGCCGGTGACATCAACGAGCTTTTTGCGCAGCTCGGATTCGATTTTTGCCATTTGAGCTTCCGCCGCAACACGTTTTTCGTGACCTTCACGCTGAATGCGGAGCACGTCATCCATGGTTGCAATAAGCTTTTCGTTGGTTTCGGTGAGCGTTTCAATATCCACAATGCCGCGTTCGCTCTCTTCGGCAACAGCAACGGTGGAGGAATGCAGCAGTTCCGCATTCTTTTTCAGAAGCTCATTCGTCATATTCGTGACGGCACGCTGCGCTTCCACAGCCTGACGCGAATGCTCAAGCCCGAGTGCAATGACCATCTGGCTCTTCCAAAGGGGAATTGTGTTCACAATGGTGGTTTGTATTTTTTCGACCATCATCGTGTCGTTGTTTTGAATCAGGCGAATCTGCGGTGCCATCTGAATGGAAATGTTTCGGGTGAGTTCAAGGTCATAAATCTTCTTTTCGAACCTTGTGCACATATCGGCAAAATCGCGTGCCTTTTGAGCATCCTCGGGTAAACCGCTCTGCTCCGCTTTCCGCACAAGTGCGGGGAGGGTGGTTGCGCGCTCGGTTTCAAGCTTTTTTTTGCCTGCAAGGATGTACATTGTCAGCTGCTTAAAATAAAGCAGGTTTTCTTCGTACATTTTATCCAGCATTGAAACATCCTTAAGCAGGGTTATCTGGTGCTTTTCAAGCTCGCCGGCAATGCGTTCAACATTGACTTCGGCCTTGTCGTATTTTGCTTTAAGTGCGGAAACTTTGGCGGATTTTTTGCGGAAAAATCCCAAGAAGCCCTTTTCGTCCGCAGCTGCATCAAACCCGCGCAGCTCGCCGATAAGGTCCGTTATCATGTCCCCTGTCTGCCCGAGATCCTTCGTGCGGACGTTTTCAAGCGCACCTTCGGAAAAATCAGCCATTTTTTTCTGTCCGTCCGCGCCGTAACACATAATTTGCGCCGAATTGGTGATGTCAATCTGCTTCGCAAAGGCATCAACGGCGGCAAGCTCGTCGGCGGAGAGATTGGAGTTCTCCTGCATGAGTTCATCGCAGGTTTTGACGGGTTCCGCAGCTGCGGTCTGTTGTTCCGCCGCAGCCTGTGCGCCGAACGGGTCGAGAGTCAGAGTGGGCATTGCTGTTGTTTTGTCGTTGGTTTCCATTTGTTTTCCTTTCCGCTTGAATGCGCTTTGATTTTTAAGTCGGGTTTATTTTTACCGTTAGTCTACGGATGCAGCCTCGCGGCCGAACATCATTCGAACATGCTCGTTTTTGCGTTCACCATTCCGTTAAGAACGTCGATATCGGACGAAATGTCCAACGCTTCTCCGGCATAAAGTGAGTCGAGGCTTGTTTCGAACGCCTTGGCGATCGTTTCGGAATTGTTTTCAATGCCGCGCATGATCTCGGCGGAGTTTTCGCCGCCCGTGGGTGCGGCTTCATGCTCGGCATAGGTCTGCATGAATTTTACGGAAGTCGGCAGATAATATGTCAGGAATCGGCGCAGCTTCCTTGCCTTTTCGGGATGCGCGTTAAGCTCGGCAAGAATTGCGTCGCCGGAGCGGGTCATTCTGTCGATATGCGCACTGACGGCGGGGTTTTTAATGCTGATATTTGCCCGGCGCAGCTGCTCGATAAGCACATTCGCCTGTTCGAGGGATTCGTCAAGCTCCGCGATACCCGTGCGGAAGACAGGTTCGGATTCCTCTTGAATAATCTTATCCTTAAAGAAACATTTCTTTGAAAAAAAGTATGCCGCCGCCGCAATAACGGCAACAAGAACAATGCCGTACACCCTGTACAGCGGGAAAATCAACCCGAAAACGATTATGCACGCCGCCGCCGTATAAGCCGGCATGGGCGACTTTATGCGTTTTTCCGTTATTTGTTTCATATGCATTATCCGTCCTGTATGAATTTGAATACAGCATTCACAAACTTATCATAACATTTTTTTGCAGAAATATCAATTGCCTGAGCAAAAAACCGCACTCCCTGAGCATGAATGCAAAAAAAGCCGAACGGCAGGCTTCCGCATGGGAAGCTTTTGCGTTCGGCTTTGCCGAGAATTGCTTAAAAAATCAATCGGAACAGAGGATTAAGCGGGCAAACATCAAATTGCTGCGCGAAGAATGTCAAGCGCATCAACAGTGCTTACCGTGCCGTCGCCGTTGAAATCCGCAAGTTCAAGCTGAGCATCGGAAAGTGTTTCAAGCCCCATTGTGAAGCGAAGAACCATCAGTGCATCGGATACGGAAACGCTGCCGTCCATGTTGACATCGCCGAGGGCATATTCCGAACCGGAGCTGCCGAATTTGTAAAATTCAACATTGGCTGCATCCGCAATGCGAACGTAATCAAAAATCACGGAATTGAAATATCCGGTCGTAATGCCGGCATAGAGTTTCACTGCCGTGGGGTCGATTTGTTCGGCGCGGACGGATTTGAGGATGGTTTTGGCTGTTCCTCCGTCGGTATGTTCGAGCGGGAGCCAAAGATCCTCGGTTTGGTTTATTGCAGTCCAGTTGCAGTAGGTGAGACCGGCAAAATACAGACCGCTGCCGACGGAACGGAAGGAGAAGCCGTTTGTATAATCGCCGTTTGCCGTCCAAAGCAGGTTATCCATTGATTCGGAGCTGTCCAGCGGGGAAAGAACATATTCGCCGTCCGCCGAGAGAATGACAGGAACGAGCATTGCGGCAAAATTGTTCGGGGAAGCGTTGCGGTTGACGAGCGCATATGCCTGACCGCCGACGCGGGTGACGATAAGGTAATCTCCGCCGCTTTCAAGCGTGTCAACCCGTTGATAATCGGAACTTGATGCTGCTGCATTGACTGTTACGGTACAGGTTCCGATAATGCCGCCGTCAAGGCTTGCTGCGGTGATAACGGCCGTGCCTGCCGTGCTGCCGTAAACAACGCCGTTTTCGTTGACTGTTGCAATGCCTGCGTCGGAAGTTGACCATGAAACACGTTTTTCGGTTGCATTTTCAGGCGAAACGGAGGCGGAGAGCTGAAGTGTCAGCCCAACGTCAATGCTTGCTTCGGCGGGTTCGATATCAACGCTTTCAACGTGAACAACGGGTTCACTTTCGGGAACGGCAAAAAGGGACACGACTTCGGTGTTGCCGCCGATAATGCCGAGACGCGAGGCGGCGCCGGTTTCGAGGTTAACGCTGCAAAGCACGCCCTGAGAGATGTTGCAGAGTGCCCAATACATGGTGTCGGTGTTGTAATCATAGCACATGCTCTGTGCATAGGATACAACTTGGCCGGTGCTGCCGATGTTTCGTGTTGAGCCGTCCTGCTTGTTGATATGGTACAGGCAGCCGTCCATTGCAATGCCGTAAAGCTCGCCCTGTGCATCCGCCGCAAGAGTCAAAATGCCGGTTGTGATTTGTGCTACCTGAGTGATTTCGTATGTGAGAAGGTCGATGGTGACAAGAAAGCTTGCTTCGATTGCCGTTTCATCATCGCCGGAGTCCCACGGGAGGTTGTATGCAACGGCATACAGCTTGCCGGTCGTGTAGTCAAAAGTCATATCGCTCCAACCGTTATAGCTGCTTGCATCGGCAAAAAGCCTTTCGCGGCTCCAGTCGGCGGTGTTGACACGGTAAAAATACCCGTTTTCGGCAAAACCGTAAACATATCCGTTTACATATGCGCCGCAGTTCATGTTCGTATAGTCATCGAACGCATTTTCCTCAACCTGTTCCTCGGTCACGGCGGCGGGATTGTCTGCCGTGAAGGAAATCCAGGCATAGGACAGCGTATCGTCATCGTCAAACACGCGATAGCCGTACAAACGCCCCGCGCTCAGAGCCTTTTCGGGCACGGAGCTGCTTTGTGCAGCAAAAACGGGAACAACGGTGAATGCCATAACCGCCGTGAGCAGCAGGGCAAGGAACTTTTTAATCGCTTTCATGCAATTACCTCCGTAAAAATAGAATTGAAGCAGGAACGGATAACCCCGCTTTTCGCAAAACAGATTTGTATGCACGATTTTTGCGAAAAACAGTGAAACAGACCCGCCAACATATATATTTTAACAGCGTCGGTATCAAATGTCTATAAGGATGTGACGAATTTTTGCCTTTATATGATATATTAATAATTTAGATTACCTTCCTGCTCGGCAAAGAGAAAAATGCGCCGTATGAACTTGCGGAAACCCGCTGATAAGGGTATAATGTAGCCTGAGTATATGTACGCATCGACATAAAGAAAAATAATCTGCTCCGACGGCGGACATGCTGAATATACCGAATAAACGCTGATTGATTTTCCTTACCGAAAGGACGGATATAGATTTTGGACAAAAATAAACTTAACAGGCTCATTGCAAAGGTTGAAAAGCCCGCGCGTTATATGGGCGGCGAGCTGAATATGCGTATCAAGGCAGAAGCGGAGTTTCGATTTGCACTCTGCTTCCCCGACACATACGAAATCGGCATGAGTCACCTTGGGTCAAGAATAATTTACAATATTCTTAACAAGCGTGCGGATACGTATTGCGAACGTGTATATGCGCCGTGGGTTGACATGGAAGAACAGCTGCGCGAAAACAACGAGCCGCTTTTTTCGCTTGAAACGCGTTCACCGCTGCGTGAATTCAATGTTATCGGGTTTTCGCTGCTGTATGAAATGTGCTACACGAACATTCTGACCGTGCTTGAACTGAGCGGCATACCGTTCCTCGCAAGCGAACGCGGGGAGGACATGCCGCTTATTGCAGCGGGCGGCCCCTGCGTGTGCAATCCCGAACCCGTTGCGGAAATCATGGACGTTATGTTTTTCGGCGACGGCGAGGAGCTTGTGAACGATTTTATGGATGTTTATGCGGAATGCCGCCGGAGAGGGTTGAACAAGCGCGATACGCTCATCGAACTTTCAAAAATCGAAGGCGTTTACGTTCCTGCATTCTATAAAGCGGAATATGACGAAAACGGCAATTTCAGCCGAATTGTAAAGACGGAACCGTCCGCACCCGACAGGATCACGCGCAGAATCGTCCGAAATCTGGATGCTGCGGAATTCACGGGTGATCTTGTCGTTCCGTATATGAACATCGTTCACGATCGGGTTGCGCTTGAGATTTTCCGCGGATGCACACGCGGATGCAGGTTCTGCCAGGCGGGATTTATTTATCGCCCGATACGCGAACGAAAGCCGAAAACGCTTATTGATTATGCGGACAGGCAGCTCGGCTGCACGGGCTATGACGAAATCTCCCTGTTTTCGCTTTCAAGCGGAGATTACTCCGAGATTCATGCAATGGTTCCGGAGATCCTTGAACGGTACACAAAAAACCGCGTTTCGGTTTCTCTCCCGAGTCTCCGCATAGATTCATTCCTTAAGGATGATCTTGAAAAAATGCAGAGCGTCCGCAAGGGCGGCCTGACGTTTGCGCCCGAAGCAGGCACACAGAGACTGCGCGACGTTATCAACAAGGGCGTTTGCGAAGAGGATCTGCTCCGCGCCGTCGGTGATGCGTTTGAATCGGGCTGGCAGGGAGTGAAACTCTATTTTATGATAGGATTGCCGACAGAAACGGATGAAGACATTCTCGGCATTGCGGAGCTTGCACGCAAGGTCAGCCGCTTATTCTATCAAATGCCGAAGGACAAGCGCGGCAAGGGGCTGCGCTGCACGGTTTCGGCTTCAACTTTTGTTCCGAAGCCGTTCACTCCCTTCCAATGGGAGCCGCAGATTTCAACCGAAGAAGTTCTGCGCCGGCAGGCATTGCTGCGTTCCGCGCTGAAAGGCATACGCGGGGTTGAGTTCAATTGCCATTTTTCGGAAACCAGCCGTTTGGAGGCATGTTTTGCACGCGGAGACCGCCGCCTTGCAAAGGTCATCATCGGAGCATATAAGCGCGGTGCAAGGTTTGATTCATGGGACGAAAGGTTCAAAAAGGAAGCGTGGGAAGAGGCCTTTGCCGAAAACGGGCTCACCGTGGAACAGTTCGGAAACAGGCGCATCGGAATCGATGAACCGCTTGCGTGGCAGCATATGGATTCGGTCGTCGGCATGGACTACCTCAGGCGTGAATATCTGCGTTCACGGGAAGGCATTGTAACGGGCGACTGCCGCCTTAACTGCAACGGCTGTTTCGGGGACAGGTGCGGCACGCTTTGCGATATGCACAAGCCCGATTCCGTCTGGGAAATCCGCAAAAAGGCTGTCGGGTCGGAACATGCTCAAAATGAAGATTCCCGCAAAAATATCGAAGGAGAGGAACTGTCGGAATGAGAATCATTGCGTCGTTTTATAAACATGAACAGGTAATGTTCGTTTCCCATCTGGACATGCAGCGGCTTTTTCAACGCGCATTCAGGCGCGCCGATCTTCCGCTTGCATATTCAAACGGTTTTAACCCGCATCCGCTGCTTTCGTTTGCAACCGCATTAAGCGTGGGCTATACTTCCGACTGCGAGTATTTTGATGTTATGCTTTCGGAATACGTTTCTCCTGCGGAATTTAAGCGCAGAGTGAATGCGGTCCTTCCGCAGGGCGTGCACATTGTTGACGCCGTTGATGCCGGAGAGTTCAAAGCCTCGCTCACGCCGCTGATGCGTTCTGCCGAATACGATATTGAACTTGAATTCGATGAGTCCGTGCCGCGGGAGGCATTTTATGCTGCCGTTGACGAAATTCTGAACGGAGGCGAAATCATCGTTTCCAAAAAGACAAAAGGCGGAATAAAGGACGTGGACATTCGCCCGATGCTGCTTGGGCTTTCGGTTTCGGAATTCGGCGGCAGGACCGCAAAGCTCCGTTTGCGCGGCAAACTGACGGCGGAGGGCGGACTTTCCCCCGAACTTTTGCTCGGTGTATTTTACAAAAAACTCGGCACAAGCGCAAATTCAAGCGTCAACCGCCGAAACATTGAAATGGATTGGACGGTGATAGCATGAAAATAATCGGTGAGCCGGAAATTCCGCAGCCCGTGCATAAACAGACTGTCGATAAGCAAATTGTTATTGACACAAACCCGTACCGCACCCGCGTTGCTCTTCTTGAGGACGGAAAAACGGTCGAGCTTCACATTGAGCAGCGCAGCAACGATATGCTCGTCGGCAACATTTACAAGGGCAGGGTCAGCAATGTTCTGCCCGGAATGGAGGCGGCATTTGTTGACATATCAGAAGATAAAAATGCGTTTTTATACGTCGGCGACAAGCAGAATGAGCAGCTTCCCGGGGGAGCCGTGCTGCCGAAACAAAAAAATCCGCATGTCTGTCCGGATGTTAAGCCCGGGCAGGAAATAATGGTTCAAATTGTTAAAGAACCGCACGGCACAAAGGGCGCAAGGGTCAGCACTCAGATTTATCTTCCGGGGCATCTGCTTGTGTTCCTTCCGATGGTTGATTTTATCGGCATCAGCAAGCGGATAACGAACGAGGCGGAACGTGTACGCCTGCGCGGCATAATCGAAAAATGCAACCCGCCGGGCACGGGCGCAATTGTCCGAACCGCTGCCGAAGGGCGCGGCGAAGCGGAGATTGCGGCAGACATCCAAATGCTTTCCGAACAATGGGCGGAGCTGAAACGCATTTATAAAGTTTCCCCCGCACCAAAGCTGATTCGAAGGGAGGAATCACTGCTTTCACGCACGATTCGTGATTTGCTGAAGGCGGATATACGATCGCTTGTGGTTAACGATCGCACTCAGTATTATCGGCTGCTTGAAATCGCGGAGGACAACGATCCCGCACTTGCGAACAGGATCGAACTGCGGGACGGAGAAACGAACCTTTTCGACGTTCTCGGTATTGAAGACGATATAAACGCTGCGCTTTCCCGCAAAGTTTGGCTTAAGAGCGGTGCGTATCTTGTTATCGACCAAACGGAAGCACTCGTCAGCATTGATGTGAACACGGGGAAAAATGTCGGCAAAGCAAGTCTGCGCAAGACCATTGTGGAAACAAACTGCGAGGCTGCCGTTGAAATTGCCCGCCAGCTGCGCCTGCGTGATCTCAGCGGAATAATCATTATCGATTTCATCGATATGGAGGAAAAAGAGGATAAAGAAACCGTGCTTGCAACTTTACGCGAAGCACTGCGCGGTGACAGGATGCGTTCGGTGATACTCGGCATGACGGAACTCGGATTTGTTGAGCTGACGCGTAAGAAGCTCCGCGCAAACCTTGCGGACACGCTGCAAACGACCTGCCCCTACTGCAAAGGCTCGGGCAAAGTGCTCAATGCGGAAACCGTTGCGCTTAAAATCCGCTCCGCGCTGATCGCCCGCGTGAGCGAGGGAGCCGGTGCGCAGCAGCGTTTCACGGTTGCCGCAAGCCCGACGGTTGCCGCACTTCTTCGCGAACACAGCCGCGAGGAACTTCGGCAGGCTTTCCCCGGTGTCACGTTGGAAATCGTTTCGGACGAATCGATGCATTTGGAACATTTTTCGATTCGGACGCAAGCTTAGTATTCGCACGCAGGCTCAGCAAAGGGGAACTCCGGACGAAGCGATTTGCAGATAAACGGGCCGAATCGGCGGTGACGACAAAAATATGGAAAAAAATGACTTGAATGAGAAGAAAACTGAACCGATGCACGGCGAAAAATGCTGCGGGATTCGGCTTTTTGAGTATTTGCCCGCTGCGGACGGCGGCGACGGAACGGATGCCGGCAAAGCCTGCTGCTTAATAAAGCGATTTTGGCTTGAGCACAACGGCGAAACACAGACGGATGCCGGAGCGCGGGCGGATCTTTGCGCATGGACGGCGGAGGGTCACAGGTTCTTTTTTATCCTGCCGAAAGACGGTGCCGAATTAAGCCCGGTCGGGTTTGCGCACCTCGGAAGCCGCGGAGCGGCGGCGGATTGGCTTGAAGATCTGTTCATCCTGCCTGAGTTTCAAGGGCGCGGCATAGGATCGGAAGCAATAAAGCTGCTTGAATCAACGGTCAAACAGTATTCCGAATCGATGTATATAGAGGCGGCCGCCCGCAATGAACGCGCAATTCGGCTTTATCGCAGGCTTGGTTACGACTGCCTGAACACGGTCACGATACGAAAGGATTTTGAACCGGAAAAATTCGAAACCCTGCATAAGGAAACTCTGCTTGGAGAAACCTTTGACGTGCGGAGGTACAAACGCTGAACCTTAAGGGTTTATTCGGCACGGCTGCATGAAAAATGCGAACAGCCTCGGCAAAGTGAACGATTGTATCGAAGCTGAAAGAAAAACGAAAAAAAATCGGGCGCCGCTGCGGTTTGCTGTTTGCGAACCGAGGCGGTGCCCGTGTCTGTCCCGCAGCGGGTTCCGCCGAGGGCGTTCCTCAGTGATTATTCCGAAGCTCCTTTCGCTTTTTGGAGATTCCGATCATTTTTTTGTTCTTTTGCGCCCGTTTTTCGCTTGCGGTCCGCACGCTGTTCTCGGCTTGCAGGGCAAGATACAGATCGTATTGCTTTTGCGAGAGCACACCGTCTTCAATCGCCTGCCGCACGGCGCAGCCCGGCTCGTTTTTGTGGGTGCAGTTGCGGAAACGGCATTGCCGTGCTTTTTCTTCAATATCCCGAAAAACTTCGTGAAGCCCCTCTTCCGCCTCGCAAATGCCGAATTCGCGCATGCCCGGAGTGTCCACAAGAAAAACGCCGTCCGCCTCGATAAGCTGCCGATGCGTTGTTGTGTGCCGCCCCTTGTCGTCCTTTTCGCGAATATCGCCCGTGCGCATAATTTCCCTTCCGAGAAGGGTGTTGATAAGCGTTGACTTGCCCACGCCGGACGAACCGAACAGCCCGATCGTTGTTCCGGGAACGAGGTATTGACGCAATTCATCAATGCCGACTCCGGTTTTTGAACTTACACAGTGCATTTGAATATTGCCGCAGATTTCGGTGATTCGGTGCATGTATTCACTCAAGTCGGAACATAGATCCGCCTTTGTGAGCACAACCACGGGCTTTGAACCGCCCTGAAGAACAGCGGAAGCGTAACGTGCAATGCGGTTGACGCTGAAATCCGCATTTGCCGAAACAACAAGGAAACAAATGTCAACATTTGCCGCCATGTTCTGCGTTCCGACGCGGTATTCGGGCCTTGTGATCAGACTTTTGCGCGGCAATATCGAAACAATTCGCGCATCACCGACAGGCTTTCCGACGGGGGATGTTTCAAACTCCGCCTCAATATAATCACCCACAACGGGAATTTCGCCGCGATAAAGCAGCCGTCCGGAAAGCACCGCATCATGTTCCGCCGCCTTCCGCTCCGCTGAATCCAATGCAATTTGAAAACGGTTTTTATGCACGCTGACAATGCGTGCGGTGACGGTTTTTGTTTGGTTAAAAGAGTCATTTGTGTTCATTTTATCTGTTTCCCTTATTTTTTATTATTGTGCCGCATTCTGTGTTCGCTCTCGGCGAAACTGACCTGTGTGCCGTTTCCGAGTGTGAATTCGAAAAGGGCATAATCTGCAAAAAACTTATTCGGCTGGGTTTTCGGTTCACGCCGCACGGCGTTGAAAATGCGAACAAAAAAAGCCGCCCTCGTCGGGTTCGAATGACCCGTGTCGGCGCAGCTCACCAAAACCGTATTCAGCACAAGTCCTCATGCGCTATGCGGCAGAGAAACATGCGGAACCGGCAGAAAAACGGAGTGGACGAGCAAAGAGCCGAAGCAAATATCTTTAACCGAAATCATCATAATGAAATCCACTCCTTTCAGCAAAAAAATAAGGTCGGAACTCCGATGAAACAACGCTTCGGCCTGCATATACAACATATGCGGGCAAAAACGAAGCTTTCCCGTGTTCCAATGTCATTTTACACCCGAAGGGCCGACTTGTCAACAAAAAAAGAACATTCGGAGGCATTGTCGTGCGTTCAATTGCATTTTAATACTTTGCATGGTATACTCATGCTGCACTTTTTTGTGACGCTGAAAATGTGAAAGGAACAAATACTTTGAAGAAAATGATATTTCGTATCATCTTGAGCATTGCAGGCTTTCTGCTTGTGGCTGAAGGAATCGTTGCAGCAAGCATCAGCAATTTAAACCTTGGCATTGTAATGCCCTTTGTTATCGGAATTCCGCTTATTGTTGTCGGGGTATTCTACCCGCTGCTTTCATCGTGGTGGAGCGTCAGCATCGTCGGCAAAATTTTAAAATACGCAATGATTTCGGCGTATGTACTGTTTGCTTTGCTTTTTGCGGCGACAACAACGCTTATTCTTGCAAACTCAAAAACGACTGCCGAGCCGGAGAAGGCGGATGTTTTGATCGTTCTCGGTGCGGGCATACGCGGAGACTTGCCGTCCGTTGTGCTGCGCAACCGCCTTGACCGCGCACTTGATTGCTATGAGCAGAATCCGGATCTGCTCATAATCGTGAGCGGCGGAATGGGTGAAGGCGAGAGCATCACCGAGGCCTCAGTAATGAAAAAATGGCTTGTTGCGGCGGGCGTACCCGCCGACAGTATAATTGAGGAAGGCAAGTCCCAAAGCACGGAGGAAAACTTTATCTTTTCATTTGATATTATCAACAGGCTGTTCAACGGCAGCGGTGCGGCAGCCGAAAGCAATCCTCGGGTCGCGTTCGTCACAACCCGCTTCCATGTGTTCCGCGCTTCCCGCATTGCAAAAAAACTCGGATACGATGTGAACGGCGTATCCGCAAAGGATTTTTCTCCGCTTATCGTGAACAACTATCTGCGGGAGTGTGCGGCAATTACACAGTACTTTTGCACCGGAAGAATATAACAGAATGACAGCCTGCGGACTGCGGAAAGCCGTTTTTCCCTGCGAAAAAGCTTTGCGGGAAAAATCGGCTTTTTTCGACAAAGCAATTGAAATCGGCGTTCGTGTATGGTAAAATCATGTCAGCAGTCAGTTAAACTTATATCGGTCATTGAATCATTCGGCAAATTGCTGTTCCAACGCATACGGTTTTAAGAGCGAACCGATATTCGGCACGCTGCATGACGGGACTGTTTTAATACTGTTTTATTGCAATACACAATACACTGCGGAGGCTGGGTTTGAAACGGGAAGCAAAGGAAAAATATGCGGAGATAAGCGAGGCGATCGAACAGGCGGAAAAGGCGGAATTAGACAGAATAATGGACGACATTGCATCGGGCAGCAAAAAACGGTTAATACGTATTCGGAATAATGAATCTGACATAGAGATGATTTATCTCAGGTGCAGGCGAATTGCGATCGTGCTTGAATATTTCCGGTTTCGAACGCCGAAGCAGAATGCAGTGCTCAAAAAGGATTGCGACGACGTTATCGAAAGGATCGCCTTTAACGAATTCCGGCGCACCACGGATAAAGCCAATGTTTTCGATGCGGCGGACTGCGTTCTTGCGCTGTCCGACGGCGGCATTTCGAAAAAGGACGTTGTCGGCGTATTCTCAAAACAACATCCGAATGATGGGACAATTTACGACGAAAACAACGAAGACACACCGGACCTGCTTTTGAATATCTCATCGTATCTTTTGAAACGGGGAGAAGAGGAGCTCGCGCTCCGCGCGATGCGGTATCTGGTTGAATGCAGCCGCAGGCGGGCAGGAGAGGGAAGTCCGCAGCATCGGGAAATCGTAGCTTCGGTTGCTCTTGCGCTTGATACGAAGTATCCGCAATTCAGGTATGATATTTGTGCTGCCGAAAATAAAAAATTCGTTCCCGAACCCAACTATGAATACACCGTTGAGGATTCGGATTTTTACGGGGCACTCGGATTGGCGGCAGTTTCGTTGGAAAAAAACGAAGAGGCGTACGAGGCGTTCGATAAATCGTACGGAATACGTCAAAAACTTTTGGGCGAAGATAACGGGTTCACGCAGCTTGCATGCAGAGAGCGTGCAGTCCTGGCGATTATGCTTGGGAAGAATATCAAAGAAAACGTCGATAAACTCCGCATTTTCCTTGAAAAACTGCAAAACGGGAAATTCTCCGGAATAATGGATGGAAAGCTTGCTTTGATCTATGAAGCAAAAACGCTGTATGTTATCCTTCTAGCTGTGGAAGACGATAAATGCCGGGAATGCAAGCCGTATTTGGACAGGTACGGTGAGCTGTGCGACGTATTCGGCAAAGATTCAGGCGAAGTTTGTATTAACAGAAGGTTTTATTTCAACGCACTCGGATTGTATTGGATGACGGTGGGTGAGCTTTTCAAAGCAGAGCAATGGTTTAAAACCGCACTTGAGGAGGATAAATGTGAATCGGGAACGGAAAATGACGTCTCCGATGTCGTGATCAAGCTCAATCTTTGTACCGTTGCCATAAAGCAGAATGACCCGGAACGCCTGTGTGCTCTTCTTTCGGAGCTTGAAGAAATGAAGGAGGAAGATGATTCGGAATTTACCGACAGATGCAGGTACATGATGCAGTTTGGCATCTGTGTCTTATATGATTCGGGTTACTTAGAACTTGACGAGGAAACGGCGGAGCGGTTCAAGGACGACATCGAAGTTTTGAAAGAAGACATAATCAAAAACGAAGTATCGGACAAGCGCTGTGCCGCCGAAGCCGCAGTGAGCGTATGCATGACGGCGATGCTGCTGATTGCAAGCGATTTTGCAACCGAAGCGGAACGCGAAGAGTATATGCGGCTGATGGATCATGTGACTGAGAATTATGCTCCGACATTGGAACCCTCAAGAGCGGCTGCGATCAACGCAATGACAGCCGCGATCATGCGCTGTCGTCATGATTACCGTGCGGCATCGGGATATATAACTGCGGCCGAGGAATTTGCGGACAGTACGGAGGTTATGCCTGTAGTACTTGTGGACTTGTATACAAACAAAGCGGTTATCATGTTCGCACTGAACGAAGAGCAAAGGGCAGCGGAAAGTGCGAAAAAAACATTGGAATGTATCGAAAAACAACGCTGTGAATATGTAAAATACTGCAATGATAAGCGTCTGATAGGTATAATGACATTTGCTCAGCGTGCGTTTTTAACGGTCTACGGCGTGCTGCGGGAAGTTATCAAAGACGATTGGGCACTGTATGAATTTGTAATCCGCAACAAAGCGTTGGCGTCGTTGACGGGCAAGGAGAGAAATCGCGTTATTCAGAGCGGCAGGATGGACACTTCTCTTGCAAAAAAGATTCGTGCCGCGCAGGACAGGCTTGCAGAGATTGAGGCGCGGGGCGTGTTTGTCGATTCATCCGCGGATTATGAAGCGGAAAGAGAAAAACTGCGTGAGATGGAAGCGGAGTTTGCGGAAGAATTTCCCGAAGATACGGTATTTACGGATATCACGGCGGAAGCCGTCAAACGAAAGATCCCGTGCAATTCGGTCGTTGTTGAGTATTCACTTTATTTTGAGGCGGAGAAGGCGGACTCACCGAATGAAGAAACAGAGGCGGCGTTTGACGTTTTTGTGATTCAAAAGACGGAAACGGATTGCAGCATCCGCCGGGTTGTTATTCCGAATGCGTCGGATATTGTCGAACGGACAGAAAAATTCAACATGATTCTTCAAAAAGAAGCGCAGCATGAAGCCGATTCCGATGATTTGGATGAGAAGGAGCGGCTGCGTGCATCGCTTTATCATGACCTGCTCGAACCGGTTGAGGGATTCATGGCGGGGTTTGAAACGGTTTGGCTTGCGCCGGATAATGTGGCAGTCAATTTACCTTTTGACGTGTTGGGAAGATCCAAAAGGGATATTCCCGGGGATAGACATAATTTCGTTATCATTGAATGCTCAAGGGACTTCCTGTTCGGCAGTGACGGGGCGGCGAACGGCAGCGGAAGCCTTATCATCGGCAATCCGAAGTACCTGCTCAACGAAAAAACGATATCGCCCAAGGCAAAGCAGGACAGTGATAAAGAAAAAAAACACGAATCGGGCGGGAACGAACGCATGGTTTCTTATGCCGATTTGAGAAATCAGGATATTTGCCCGCTGCCTTTCAGCGAGATTGAGGCGAATATGGTGAGCCTTTATTGCGGTGAAAGCTGTTTTGTCGGTGCGGAAGCGAGCAAGAACCATCTGCTGAACTGCGGAACAAAGCGAAATATCCATATTGCAACGCATGGATTTTTCGATCTTGAGGAGGAGACGAATTCCCTTTATTCATCGTGCCTGCTGTTTGCCGGTGCGGGAAACTGGTTGAAAAACGGCAATGCAACGGAAAAATACGGCAACGGCATCGTTACCGCCGATGAAATAAGTCGAATGGACTGCCGAAATGTTGAGCTTGTTGTGCTTTCGGCCTGTTTCGGCGGAATGAACGATGCGGTTTTGGCAAAGGGTTTTTGCGGAATGGTGGGCGGTTTTGCCGCGGCGGGAGTGAAATATGTAATTTCCTGCCTGTGGACGGCGGATGATTTTGCTTCGGCGGTGCTGATGGCCGAATTCTACCGCCAATATAAAGGCTGCAAGCTTTCTCCGCCTGCGGCACTGCGCGCTGCAAAAAAATATCTGCGGCGGGTCACGATACAAGAGCTTGCGGAGAAAAACTGGTTTGACATTGCATTGAAGAACGGGGAGCTGAGCTCGGAGGCGAGGAAAGCCGTTTCGGAGCTTTCGAATATGCCTCCGAGGTTCGCCCCTTTCAATAACGAGATTTACTGGGCAGGGTTCACCTGCTTCCGGTGCAACTGAGGGAGGTATAGAGATGGAGCAACGGGAACAAAATGACAACAAGCATTCGGAACGCAAACAGCACATTAATGCCGTTATCAAACGGTCGGATGCAATGCGCGAAACGGAGCGGGATATTCAGTCGGCATACGAGGAATTCATGGAGAAAGGGGACGAAGAAACGCGGAAAGTCTTGCACGAAACAATAATGGTATTTTGCAATACAAAAGTAAGACGGCTTGCTCACAATGCAGGGGGCAAGGTGAGTCCGGAGGATGTCGAAGACGTTGTTAACGAAAGCTGCCTGGCTATGTTGGAAGGGCTTGACAAGCATAGGTCGGAGAACGAATATATTGAAAATATAATGGGCTATATCAGCAATGTGTGCAGGAATCAATTTGCAAATTTGCAGAGAGAGCGGTTCAAGCTGAGGGATCCGGAAACGGGGGAAGGCTATATTCCGATATCATTGGAAACGCCGAGAGAGGACGGAACAACGCTTGGAAGTAACATAGGGGGTAATCCGCACTATGAACCGTGGGACGATGCCCGCCGACAGTTTGCTGCGACGGCAGTGCTGATTTACGTTAAAGCCTTTTTGAGCCTTGAGGTTCCGCCGCAGTCGAGTCTTGCACTGTTTTATGCAAGACTGCTGCCGCATATTCGGGGCTCTGTTGACGATAACAAAACCACATCCGTAAGTGAGGCGTTTAGGGTCATGGGTAAAAAAACGGTGGAAACCCTTGCGGATGAATCCGAACGGGAAATAAAGGAAAACTTTCTGAAATCTCTCGGCTGGAGCAAGTATTTTCGGACACATCTTGACGATGAAATGATGACCGTTACAGGCAATGTGCCGCTGCGAAAAATTGTGTATACGGAGAAGTTCACAACAAGCGAAACAGAACACCGGTCAACCGCCGTGCATAAGAGCTGCGTCAAAAAGGTCAGCGAAATTGTAAGTCAAAATAAAGAAATAATAAAAAATGCCGAGGACTTCATTCCGGAGTATATACTTGCGAGAGACGGGGAAGTTAAGCCGAGCATACTGTACAAAGCTTTTACGGGAGGCAGAGTATGAAAAACGAACATATTGAATTTGATGAGCTGTACCGCCTTGCGGAAATCGAAGTGCAGGGGGAGGTATACAGCGAAGAGGAGAAGAAGGAACTGCAGCACCTTATTGAATGCGAAGAATGCTATGAAAGGTATTGCGCTGCTGCATTAAGCCTTGCCGCATTGGACGGAATCAACGCGGAAACGCTTGCTGTCATGGCGGAAAAAGGTGACTTTGAAAAGGCGGAAAGAAAACTTGCCGAACTCGGAATCGATTTTTCGGCAACGGAAACGGAAAAGACCCTAAGCGGTGCGCCCGAAACCGAGTGGGTAAGGGTGGACGGAAAAAAAATCGGAATCGGTGATTTCAATAACTTTCCGAAAGGTTCATGATGCAATTGAAGCTGCTGCACAGCAGATAAAACAGGTTGGCACGGGATTCATCTTCCGGTCGCCGGTTGCAGTCGGCGGAAGGGGAGGCGCAGCACGCGGTTCAACCCTTAAAAAGCTTGAAGATGTTGAAAACGCATACAACTGCATAGTTATTGACCCCGCGCTGAAAAGGCTCACGATTCAGCTGGATGCGGCGGAACTTGAAACACGGCAGGTGAAAGCATATGTTGTTCAAAAAGACGGAACAATGCGAAACATTTCGCTTGAGTCCGACGGAGATCTTTTGACAGGACGAATTGACGGGATTGTCGACGAATGCGAACTGCATATCGAAACCGAATTGTGCGCAAACGCCGATTGCAGGGATAAACATACCGACGAATGCGACGGTGCGGACAGATAAGATGCGAAATCGCGGCTTGGACTGAGCAATTTAAGCTCTGAACCAAATACGGACGCTGAACTGAAAAGCGGGCAAAGACCTCGGGCAAACGGAGCTTATTCGGGCGTACTCACGGAGTACATGTACTCACGGAGTACCTTTAAACAGTGTTTGCGCGGCAGGAGGTCTTTGCCTGCTTTTTGCATTATTCGGAAAAGGGCAGAACAACTCTGCATGAAAAACGGCACGGTTATTCTTGCTTGCTGCCTTCGTTTTGCTCAATGCGGCTCTTCCAACTCGGCGAAAGGGCGGCATCGCAGCGGATATCGGAGATTGCCTCACTGAGAACATCGTAATTCAGGCGTGTTCCCCTGCTGTCGGCACGGTAGGTCACGGCGCGCTCCGCCGCAATTCCGAATGTTCCCGCGGTTTCCACCGCATCCATATTTGCGCCGAGAAAAAGGAATTCCCAACCGTATTTTGTTTTTTGCCGCTCGATCATGTTCTTTACTTTGTCAATGCTGTGCCGACGGCTTGCGTTCTCCATGCCGTCGGTTGTGATGATAAAAAGCGTATGCTCGGGAACATCCTCCTCGCGGGCATATTTATGGATATTCCCGATGTGTTGAATCGCATCGCCGACAGCATCAAGAAGCGCGGTGCAGCCGCGGGGAACATAATCCTTTTCGGTCATGGGTCGGACGGATTTAATGTCTGCGCGATCGTGGATGACTTCGCTTACATTGTCGAAAAGAATTGTCGAAACAAAAGCATCGCCCTCTTCCCGCTGCTGCTTGCGGAGCATTGAGTTAAATCCGCCGACGGTGTCCGCCTCAAGTCCGCTCATTGAGCCGCTGCGGTCAAGAATAAACACAAGTTCGGTAAGGTTCTTTTTCATTTTAACATCCTCCTTAAAGTGTCAGATTTACTGTTTACGGGCATATTTTAACGTTGCCGAGAGGGGAAGGGGTCGCATGAGAAGCGACAATTGAATGTTAACAGGCGGTTTGCGGTACTTAATACGGAATTATCGGAAGATACGCAGCGGCGAGGCTCGACTTTGCGAAAAAACCGAAGCTGCGGCTTTTTTCCAAAAGAACCCTGATTCTGCACTTCCCTGCAAGCTCTCCGCCAAAAGCAAGCAAAAAATGCGGCGGAAAAGCGACAACCCAAAGTGCGGCGGGGTGGTAGAATCAGGACAATCGGATTTTGATATGAATTATTAATTCTGTTCTGCATTCCGAATTGCAAATTAAGCGAGGAGAGAGTCATGGAAACAATAAGGAGGATTATCGGTGCAGCTCGGGGCGGATTGCTTCGGCATATACAGCCGGGCAGGCTGCTCCGGGCAGCGATGCCGGAGGTGTTTCCCGTAACTGCGGCAGCGGCTTTGCTTGCGGCATACGGAATGCCGGCAGGCATGGGCTCATTGTTCGGCGCGGGAGGGAGTTATGCATTGCCCGTGTTGGGAATTGCGTTCCTTTGCGCGATATGGTGCGCGGGAATGAACATATACCCGGCGTTTGCGGGCACGGTTCTGGGCAGTCTCGCAGGCGGGCGTCCGCAAGGCGCGGCTGCGGCGATGCTTATCCTGCTCTGCACATTTTTGCAAAAGAAAAAGAAACGCCTTCCGGAAGGAATGAGATATTTATACACGGCGGCGGTGCTGACGGTGCTTTACCCCGTTTTCGGAACGCTGACGATACAGGGCGCGGCGGGGTATTTCGGGGGCATATGCGTTTCCGTTGCGGCGGCGGTTCTGATGCGGCATGCGCTCGGCGGGATTGAAAGCATTCTCGGCAGACGGGAAGTTACGGACGAAAGGATCGTTACAATCGCATTGCTTGCGGGCGTCGCCGTCATGGCATTCGGGAAATTTGAGCTTTTCGGAATCAGCCCGGGGGCGGTGGCTGCAGCGGTTTTCTGTATGCTGGCAGCATATTCGAAGGGTATTGCTGCGGTTTCGTGCGCGGCTGCGGCTGCGGCGGGGATCTTGTTTTTGTTGCAGTGCTTTGCAGCTGCACACTGCTCTGCTGCTGTCTGCGTGTTTTCGGAAAATGGGGAATAGGGGGCGGCTTTACCGCCGCTTCGATCGTTTTTGCGGTTTTAATACCCGGTGCGGGAAAGCTGAACATTGCGGAGACGCTTATTGCCGCCGCTGCATTTCTTGCTGTTCCGGATGATTTTTTTGAAAAACTGGATGCGAACCGTCCCGGATACCGTGACGGCAAATATGAACAGCGGCTGTCGGCAGTGACATACAAGCTGAATTCGCTTGCGGATGTGCTCGGACAGATGGCCAAGCTGTTTGAACCGAACGGAAGCGGCGAGCAGGCAACGGCGGACGGGTTTGTCAACCGCCAGCTTGCGGGTGTTGCAAACTGCATAAAAAAACTTGCTTCGGACGGAGTGTACGGCAGGGGGAGGAAATACCGCATCTCATTCGGCTGCGCCGTAAGTCCGAAGGCGGGGAACAGCGAAACGGGAGACAGCTGCTGCGTGCGTGAGTTTGACGGGCTGCGCATGGCAGCAATCAGCGACGGCATGGGCAGCGGAGGACCTGCGCGGAGGGAAAGCCTTCGGACGGTTGAACTTTTTGCAGCATTGACGGGCGTCGGGTTTCGCCCGGAGGAAGCGGCGGAATGCCTTAACAGACTGCTTCTGCGGGAAGGGGAGGATATGTACGCAACACTTGATGCGCTTGTGTTTGACACGGTGAGCGGGAGCGTCAGCCTTGCAAAGCATGGTGCGCCGCCGAGTTATATCCTGCGGGAAGGGCGGCTGAGTACGCTTTATGCGGAGGCACTGCCGGTCGGAATTCTTCCGCAGGCAAGGCCCGCTGTGTGCACGGCGCGGCTGCGGAAGGGTGATATCGTTGTTATGATGAGCGACGGGGTTGCGGATGCACTGGGAAAGGAACTTGTTGCTGCCGTGACGGACAGAACACGAAATGCGGGCAGCCCGAAAGCGGCGGCTGAAGAACTGCTTGCCTTTGCGGATGAAAAAGGCGGGCGAATGGATGATATGACCGTTATTGTAGCGAAAGTCGAATAGAATAAAATCGGTAATTAAACAACAGAAAACAGCAAAAGCCGCGGGAGAGGACAGAAACGTTTCGCGTCCGTTCGAACGGCATAAAAGTTGAAGACGGTCAATGAGTTAAAGCTATCGATTTAAAGCTGAAGGGGGGGCGGGAATCGGTTAAAAAAACGAACGAGCCGGGGGCAGAAGCCTGCGGCTCGAAACGCTTTCGGTAAATATAGTTGTTGATTCCTGCGGAATAACCGAAACATCCGAAAGCGCACGGAAGGCAAGCCTGCGCATTCGGAAACAGGCGGAAAACTCCGGTGAGGGAAAGCTGACGGGATCAGCTCTGAAGGATGGGCGAATTGAGTGAAAGTACCTTGGTCTTTTCAAGGTGGGTGCGGAGGATTGCCGCTGCATATTCGCTGTCGCCCGCACGACATGCATCAAGGAGCTTGTAGTGCTCGCCCTTGGACTGCGCGCTGACTTCGGTTGCGGAATAGTAGGGACGGATATAACGATCCACGTTCGCATGGAGCTGTTCGATGAGCTGGAGCAGGAAAGTGTTGCCCGTTGCTTCATAGAGAGCGAAATGGAACTGGAGGTTAAGATCCTCAAGCTTGTTTGCATCGGTTTCGGTTTCGCATTCCTGAAGAATGACGGCAGCCTTTTCAATGCATTCGTCCGTCATGAGCGGAATCGCGGCACGAATCGCACCCATTTCAAGGATGATGCGGGTGTCCATTGCATTTTCAAGCTCCTCACGGGTGAGCTTTGTAACAACGGCACCCCTGTTGGGGTAAATGCGGACAAGACCCTGCGCATCAAGCTGGCGGAAAGCTTCCCTGACGGGAATATGGCTGACGCTGAGCTGTGCGGAGATTTCGTCCTGACGAAGGGGCATTCCGCCGGGAAGCACCCCGCGGATGATTGCGGTGCGCAGTACCTGGAAAACCCAGTCTCTTGCTGCCATTGACCGCTGCTGCATTTCTTCTGCAATGTCTTTAAGCTGCATAGTAGTTATCTCTCTTTCATATATACATGTACAATGAGTTGCTTGCCTTTACAACCATCCCTATTATACAGGGATTTTATATAATTGTCAACCCAATTATCAAGGTTTTTTCGGGTATGATATATGTAAAATGCAAAAAACAGGTCGAAAATGCAAAAAATTTGGAAAATAATGAAAAAATCCGCAAATATTGTGAACACTGCCGCTATGCCGGCCGCCGCTCTTGAAAAAGCCGGGGATAGGGGTTATAATGTATACGACGGATTTTTTTTGATTCGCTGCTTAATTGCATTAAAGGAACTGATAAAAAAATGAAAAAAGGCGGCTTCGGCAAAAACAAACCCTTGCTCATAACGATCGTTGCGCTTGTTGTGCTTGCGGCAATGATACTTGCAAGCGCGGGCAGGGGAACTGCAAATTGGTTTGAAAATGCGGTGGGTGCGGTTCTGACCCCGGTGCAGGGGTTTGCCGCACGCGCCTCGAATTCAATTGCCGATTTTTTCCGCGGAGTTTTTAACACGACCGATGCGGATAAGGAGAACGCAAAACTCAAAAGCGAGCTTGCACTCTATAACAAAATGCAGCTGGAACTTGAGGAGCTTAAAAAAGAGAACGAGCGGCTGCGCGGCCTTTTGGAATACTCCGGTTCGTTCGGCGAGTGTTCGGGTGTTGCGGCATCCGTCACGGGGAGGTCAACGGATATTTATTTTCGGGTTTTCACCGTTAATGCCGGACGGAATCAGGGCATTGATGTTGACATGCCCGTGATTTGTGCGGACGGGCTTGTCGGCAGGGTTACGGAGGTCGGCGCAACATGGAGCAAAGTCACGGCTGTGATCGATGCGGAAACGTCCGTCCCCGTAATGGTGGAGCGCACGCGGGACAACTGCATGGTTCGCGGTGTGCTGAACACGGTGGATTCCGAGGCGGGTATGGAGCTTTACTACCTGCCGAGGGACAGAACGGACCTTGTTCCGGGAGACACCGTTATCACAAGCGGCATAGGCGGCATTTACCCGAAGGGAATAAAAATCGGCTCCGTGCGTGAAGTGTTGACGTCGGACGGCGAGGCAAATGCGATAATTTCGCCCTCTGTGGATTTTGTTCATATTGAAGAAGTGTTTATCATCACCGGGAACGGGGAAGGCTGATGCGGAAATACGTCATTGCAATTGCCCTTGCAGCGGCATTTTATATTGACACGGTGCTTTTCGGAGTGTGCGGTTCGCCCGTTTTTTGGCCGAACACCGTGCTTGCGGTTATTGCGGCACTGAGTGTGATGGGCGGGGCTGCGCCGTTTGCGGCGGTCGGCATAGGCATCGGTTTCGTTATTGATGTTGTTTACAACAAATATATCGGATTAACATCGCTTTCGCTGCTGATTGCGGCACTTGCCGGCGGAGCGTTCTACAACAAGTTTTATGCGGATAACGTTATTGTTCCCGCAGGCGTTGCAGCCGTTGCATACACGGTCAAAGAACATATACTGCTGTTTACGCTGCTTATTTCGGGCGGAAATTTGAGCAGTTATTTTATGCTTTTGCTCACGCATATCCTGCCGTCCGCCGTGCTGACGGGCGGGTTTGCAGCTCTTGCGCATGTTATTTTCAAAAAAGTTCTGTTCAAGTCGCTTTGGCATCGCGATATCGATTCGAGAGAATAAAAACAAAGCAGCAAAAGGACGTGAGCGGACAGAAAAAACGGGCTGAATCGAAGAACGGAACAAGTAAAACGGGAAGATAAAATCAAAGCCTGAGGCGGAAAGGAAAAATCATGGCGGAAAAGATTGCACGCAAGCCCTTGGGGCGTTTCATTATTCTTGCGGTTGTGCTCCTTATGATGATGGGCACATTGCTGACAACACTTTACGGCCTTACAATAAAAAACGGCGATTACTACACGGAAAATGCCGAAAAAGAGGCAACAAACACCATTGTGACGCGGGGCAGGCGCGGAACAATTTACGACTGCAACGGCCTTGTGCTTGCGTATGATGAAACCTGTTACAATGTCTGCTTTATGCGCGACGGGGACAACCGCAGCGATTACGACAGCGCGGTTTACACTGAGGCACTTATTGAGGCGATAAAAATAATCAACGAAGGCGGAAGCGAAACCATTGACACGTCCTATATCCGCAAAAACGAAAAAGGTGAGCTGTATTACGACTGGGGCAGCGAAAACGAACGCACGATAAAATCACGCTACAAAAACTTTTGCAACGTGTGCGGCTTCGTGATTCCCAAAAAGTATGAAGACGATATCACAAAATGGATCTCGGCGGAGGATGCATATCTGAAGCTGCGCGAAATGTGGTTCATTCCGGAGGAGCTACCGTTTGAAGACGCCGTGAAGGTCATTTCGATTCGGCAGGAGGTGCTTTTGAACGACTACAGGAGCTACGAACCGGTAACCATTGCCCGCGATGTCGGCACGGAAGTTGTTGCAAAGCTTGAAATGGCAAAGCTTGAAGGAATTATAACCGAGCAGAGCACGCGCAGAGTGTACCCTTACGGGCAAACCGCCGCGCATATTCTCGGTTATTGTCAGAAAATGAGCGAGGAGAATTCCGAACAATACATTTCGTCGGGTTATGATTACAACGACTATATCGGCGTGTCCGGTGTTGAAGCAACCATGGAAAAGTACCTGACAGGTTGTTCAACGGAACATCACGGCAGCACCGTTGTGAAAACGAATGCGAACAAATCCGTTATAGAGGTTCTTTCGGTAACTCCGCCGACGGACGGAAGCGATGTTACGCTGACCATCGATCTTTCAATGCAGCTTGTTGTTGAAAACGCACTGAAAGACATAATTCAGAACATCAACCAAAAGCAGCAGGCGCTGATCGACGCCGACGGTGACGGAGAATACGACGGGAAATACGCGGAATATGACGATATAAAGCTTGCAAAAACAGGTGCAATAGTTGTTATGGATGTTAACACGGGCAACGTGCTTGCAATGGCATCGTACCCCTCGTTCGATCCGAACTGGTTCATCAACGGACTGACGCCGGAACAGGTGGATTACCTTATGAAGAGCGATGAAGCGGCGGAAACAACCCCCGCGCGAAACAAAGCAATTTCAATGAAACTTGCGCCGGGTTCAATCTTTAAAATGTGCACCGGGTTTGCGGGGCTGATGGAGGGTGTTGTCGGAATCGATGAAACGATCGACGATGAATCTCCCTATTATGTTAAGGATCCGGAAACGGGCGAAGCCATCATGCAGAACCCGGTCAAGTGCTGGACGAAATATCCGCAGCGGCACAATAACCAGACGATAATCGAAGCGTTGAAGAATTCCTGCAACTACTATTTCTGCGAAGTTGCAAACCGTCTCGGCATAGACAAACTTGCGGATTGGGCCAAAAAGCTCGGGCTTGCAAGCCGCACGGAGATTGAATTGACGGGCGAAGCACAGGGCACTATCGGCGGGCAGCAGGATCTTTACGACAATACAAAGCTGCACAATGAACAGGCCACGAGTATGCCCGGGCTTGTTTTCCGTTCCCTCTGCAAAACCCTGCGCGGCTATCAGACCGTTCGCGGTGTTGAAATTGACGAAGCCGCGATTGAAAAATGTGCCGAAAGGCTTATGCAGCTGCAGGACGGCAGCCTTGCGGGCAAGGGCGATGCGGTTCGAAGCATATTGAGCGAAGAACTGGGCATTCCGGACGGAATCTCACGTTCCCGCAATTGGGTGAACGAAATCACTTCCGTTCTGAACGAAATCCAGTGGAAGTCAACCCTCACAATCCGCACGGGTATCGGTCAGAGCATTCTGCTCGTGACTCCGATCGAAGCTGTTCGCTATGTTTCCGCAATTGCAAACGGCGGCACCGTTTATAATGCGCATATTGTGAAAAACGTTGTTTCATCCGGCGGGGAGACACTTGTTTCAACCGAACCTTCCGTTTTTAACAAAATCGATGCTCCCGAGGAATATTGGACGGCTATCCGCCGCGGTATGGCGGGCGTTGTTTCCCCGGAGGACGGCGGCACGGCGGGTGATGCATTCAGCGAGGAATTTGAGCAGCTTGGCTATCTTGCAAAGATAAGCGGCAAAACGGGTTCGGCACAGGTCGGAAACGTTACCATCGACATTCAGAACACAAGCTGGTTCGTTTCGTTTGCACCGAACGACAATCCCGATATTGCAATCTGCGTTTGTATTCCGAACGGACTCTCGGGCTCGTCCAGTGCGGGTGCAATAGAGGATATAATGACCTATTACTTCAGCAAGCTTGACGCGCGTTCGCCGGAAACGCTTGCGAAGCCCGACGATGTTACGCCGTGACAAGCCGGGAACGGCGCAAAACGTGGAAATCGGAGACGGAGACAGAAATCAAATGAAAAAAACGACTGCAAAATATGAATATGTTCTGTTTGACCTTGACGGCACGCTGACCGATCCCGCGCTCGGCATCACAAACTCGGTGATGTATGCATTGAAAAAATTCGGCATCAGTGTTTCGGACAGATCGGAGCTCTTCCGCTTTATCGGGCCGCCGCTTATGTATTCGTTCAAAACATATTACGGCTTTGACGATGAAAAGGCAAAACTTGCACTCGACTATTATCGCGACAGGTTTGCCGACGGCGGAAAATTCGAAAACGAGGTTTATCCGGGCATTGCAGAGCTGCTTGCGGAGCTTCGCTCTGCGGGCAGCAGGATAATACTTGCAACAAGCAAACCGGAGGAGTTTTCGGTTGAGATACTGGAGCACTTTGATTTGCTGAAATATTTTGATTTTGTTGCAGGAAACACGCTTGATGAGGCACGCCCCGAAAAACGGCAGGTCATTGAACACATTTTGAACAGCGTTCCGGATATTCGCCGAACGCTGCGAACGGCGGAAGGAAGGCCTGCCCTTGAAACCAGCGGCACCGTTATGGTCGGAGACAGATGCTATGATGTGACGGGCGCGGCGGAGTTCGGAATTCCCGCTGTCGGTGTGCTGTTCGGTTACGGCACAAAGGCGGAGCTTGAGGAAGCGGGTGCGGCTGAAACGGCGGTAAGCGTTTCAGCCCTGCGGAGGCTTCTGCTTGAGCAATAATAAATAATGCGGTCAACGAAAAAAGCTGAAAAGCCAAAAAGCGGGACGGATATGAACTCCGAATCCGCTTTTTTCATTGCCGTGAGGTATCATGACATTGCCGTGATTTCCTTATATAACTCGTTGATAATTTTCTTTTCTAACCTTGAAATATAGCTTTGGGAAATGCCGAGCATATCCGCAACCTGCTTTTGTGTGTATTCGCGGCAGCCGTTCAGCCCGAAGCGAAGTTCTATTATGCGCTTTTCCCGTGCGCCGAGTTTGTTAAGCGCAATATGCAGCAGCTGCCGGTCAACTTCATCCTCAATGCCCTGCCCCACAACATCGCCGTCCGTGCCGAGAATGTCGCCGAGCAAAAGCTCATTGCCGTCCCAATCCACATTCAACGGTTCGTCAAGACTGACTTCAAGTTTTTGCTTTACGGTTTTGCGCAGATGCATAAGGATTTCATTTTCGATGCAGCGGCTTGCGTAGGTTGCAAGCTTGATGTTCCTGTCCGCGCGAAATGTGTTGACGGCTTTGATAAGTCCGATCGTGCCGATCGAGATGAGGTCTTCAATGCAAACACCTGTGTTTTCAAATTTTTTCGCAATATAAACAACAAGGCGAAGGTTATGTTCGATCAGCATGTTTTTCGCCTGCTCCGCTGTTTCGCGGGCAGCGGGGGAGTCGTCCGCGTTTGTGAAAAGCAGTGTCAGCCGCAGCTCTTCTTCTTTCGAAAGCGGCGGCGGCAGAGAAACGCCCGTGCCGATATACCCGAGATCTGCCGAGATTCCGAGTTTTCTGTAAAGCTTTGACAGCAGCTTCCTGATAAAATTCAGCATATTCAGTCCTCCTTTTCGACTTTTGAACTTTTTGAATAAATGCGGCTCGGGAGAAAACACCGACCTGCCGCAGCGTCTTCCGCGGAGAAGCCGCAACGTCTTTCACGGTAAATTCGCGCTGCGCTGCGGGCGGGCTGCATCAACCGCCAGAACGGCGGGAACAAGCGCGGCATCAAGCTTTGCACCGACGGCAAGAATTGCTTCAACGGGACAGCCGTTAATAAGCAGTTTTTTGGGCTTTAACCCGAAAAGAAGACTTTCGCCGGCGGCGGTACGCATCGGGATCGGAACATTTGCCGCCTGCGCAAACTCCGAATGACGTTTCGCCCCCAACACAATGACCGGCAGCCCGGAAATCGGTTCGGAAAGCGCATTGCCCGTGTCGATAATGCCGAGACATTCGGCCGAGAAAATGCGCTTGTCTCTTTTTAAAATTGTTATTCCCGAACTTTTGCTTTCATGACTTGATTTGTTTTTTTCGCACCGGTTTGAGTTCGAAGCGGCGAATTCGTATTCAATATGAACGATTTGCTCGTTTCGAACCCGCCGGGAAAGTATTTTTCTGATGTAGTGCGGCATAAATGCGGCGGCAGCGGCACCCAAAAGCGCGGCGCGAAGGGGAATTGCTCCGTAAATGACGCCGCCGCGGAGAGTTCCGCCGAATGCAAGAGCGGCGAGCAGCACCGCCCCGCCTGCAACCGCCGCAGAGAGGAACAATGCTGCGGCGGAATGCATAAGCTCGCGAAAGCTGTGCGGCGGGAAGGCAAGTGCCATAAGGAGCGTTGAGGCAAGTTTTACGGGAAGGGTTATGAACATTGTGCCGCCCGCGGCGAGCAGATGCGGCAGCTGGATGTGATTTTGAAAAGCATGACCAAGAGCATCACGCAGGCCAACAAGCTGCAGGCCGAGGGCTGCAGGGAAAGCATTGCCGCCGCGGCACGCAGGGTCAAAAGGTTCATAAGGAAGTTATCAAGCAAAAAAAGCTCAATGTACATGTTTTTTGTGCAGCCGCACCGACCGAGGTGCAGGGGCTTCCTCCTTCCCTCCTTGCGGCGGACGGGAACGGGTGTGCGCGTTCCGTATCCGCCTGAAGCTATGATAACACCGAAGGTGCGCCTGCAATGTCGAAGCAGGGGAGCGACAGGGGGAAAAGAATGGGGAATAAAGGCCGAATGCGGAATGCACAGCTCGGGTATTAAATCGAGAGTCGAACGAGAGACAATATATTTTAAAAACGAGGGAGGACAATATGCAAGACACATTATGCTTATGTTATAATAATATTATACTTAAACTCGGCAGCAGACCGGATTAACTGTTTTTTGCACAGAATCTCAATTAACGGTATTTACTGCAAAAACTTTAAAACAGCTTTTGCCGAATTAAAAATACGGAGGAACAACATGAGAAGAAACAGAAGACATCTCACCGCGCTTATTGCGGCAGTATTCTGCCTTTGCGCCGTTTTTGCATCGTTTGCGGCGGCGGAGGGCGTTCCGACACCCGACGGACATATTCAAATTGACGAAGACAAACTGTTTGAATTTTGGTCACAGCCGGCAGGCGGCACAGGCCTTACCAACGGGGAAGCCGTTTACGCTTTTGATTTTCCGTCAGCCGAAACAAACCCGGGCATGGAGTATTTTTATTCCGGCAGCACCGAATACGGCGGAGGCTATGACACGAATCTTGTTATGTGGGAACAGGGCGGCGGAATTGAAGAAATATCGGTGTTCAGGCTCCGCTGGGATTTGTTGTTTTCCGCCCACGATATCGAAAACGATGAATGGGCATGCGGCTGCATTGCGCAGTATGCGCCGGATCTTTTCGGAGAGCTGGATCTTTCCGGAACAACGACTCATGCCGTGAACAGCGAGGGCGGCAGCACGCATATATCCGCACTGAATCTGAACGATTGTGCGAACCTCACCGCTGTTGCGTTTACGGATCAGGCTTTTTGCAGGGAGTTCTCCGCGCTGAATTGTCCGCAGCTTAATTCGATTGATGCCCGTCGGTGCGACTATCGCCGAATCAATGTTCAGCCGAAAGACTATTCTTCAAGCGTGGAGCTTTATTCCGTCGGAAACGGTTCCGTCGGACTGTGCGGCAGGGACGGAAGCTACACGGCGGAAGCGTCCGGCGCGGGCTTTGTCGGCTGGTTTTCGAACGGCATATGCGTTTCAACGAACCCACTGCTGAACATTGCGGAAGGAATCCGTGCAGCGGCATGTTTTGCGGGCGATGTGAACGGAGGCGGCGCGATTAACATCACGGATTCGCTGCTTATTATGCGCTGCGCACTGGAAATCGGCGATGAACTGCCCCTTGCGGCTGCGGATGCGGACTGCAACGGAGCGGTGGGAATTCCCGATGCGCTGCTGACAGCAAGGGTTGCAATGGGAATCTGATGCGGCTCGGACAATTGAACGAACAGGCGAAAATTTGATTTTGAATCGGAATTTTAAGCGGCGGAGCCTGATCCGAAATGTTTCGTGCCGAAAGGCGGAGAAGACTTTCGAATGAACGGCTTCGCCGCTTTGTGCGTTTTCCGCTTAAATATATTTGAAAAAACGGGAATAAACGCTTGACAACGGTGCGAAGATGGGCTAAAATAGCAATGTTCGCGACTTGGGGTGTATTATGCCTGCGCAGGTATAATCTCCACCCGACATGCTGACTTAAATTCGCGGACGTTTCCCTGCGAGAGGTTGCCGGTTGCCAATCCGGGTAATTCACGCAGGAGGCTCGGCATGACCGAGCAGCCCGCTTTGCCGACCCGGGCAGAGCGAGCAGGGGCGAAACGCGCCCCGCCGTAAATTTTTATTATGAAAACGCACGGCAGGGTGTACAGCCCAATATCGAGTGCGGCGATAACCGCACGATACATCGAGAGGAGATAAAAATGGCAAACACAAGAATCCGCATCAAGCTCAAAGCCTATGAGCACAATCTCATCGACCAGAGCGCAGCAAAAATCGTCGATACGGCGAGGCGGACCGGCGCGAGAGTTTCGGGACCCATCCCCCTCCCCACCGAGAAGGAGATCATCACTATCCTTCGCGCACCCCACAAGTATAAGGACTCAAGAGAGCAGTTTGAGATGCGTACCCACAAGCGTCTGATCGACATCCTTCAGCCTTCGGCAAAAACCGTTGACGCGCTGATGAAGCTCGATCTTCCCGCCGGTGTGGACATCGAGATCAAGCTGTGATTTCGGAGGTACAAACAATGAAACAGGCAATTCTGGGTAAAAAAATCGGCATGACTCAGCTTTTCCGTGAGGACGGAACGATGATCCCCGTGACCGTTGTTCTGGCAGGACCCTGCCCCGTCACTCAGGTTAAAACGGTTGAGCACGACGGCTACGATGCCGTTCAGATGGCATTCCAGCCCGTCCGCGAAAAACTCATCACCAAGCCCCAAATGGGTCACCTCAGGAAGGCAGGAGTTGAGGCTCACCGCTACGTTAAAGAATTCAAACTCGACGATTGCGCAAAGTACGCTGTCGGCGACGTTATCAAAGCAGACACCTTTGCCTCCGGCGACAAGGTCGATGTGACCGGCACCAGCAAGGGTAAAGGATTTGCAGGCAACATCAAGCGTTGGAATCAGGCCCGCGGCAGAAAGACCCACGGCTCCCACTCCTATCGCGTTGCCGGTTCAATGGGCGCATGCACCTACCCCGGTGAGGTCTTCAAAACCAAGCACCTCCCCGGCCATATGGGTCATGAGCGCATCACGGTTCAGAACCTCGAAATCGTCCGTGCGGATGCAGAACGCAATCTGCTCCTCATCAAGGGCGCAATCCCCGGTGCAAAGGGCGGTCTTGTTCTTGTCCGCAGCACGGTTAAATAAGAGGAGGAACAATCATGCCTAATGTAGCTATTTATAACATTTCCGGCGCAAAAGTCGGCGAAATGGAACTCTCCGAAAACATTTTCGGCCAGGAGCTCAACGTTCCCGCAATGCACGCTTACGTCAAGGCTTATCTTGCAAATCAGCGTCAGGGCACTCAGAGCGTTAAGACCCGCGCGGAAGTTTCCGGCGGCGGCAAAAAGCCCTGGAGGCAGAAGGGCACCGGTCGTGCCCGTCAGGGTTCAACCAGATCCCCCCAGTGGACGCACGGCGGCGTTGTATTCGCTCCCAAGCCCCGCGACTATCGCATGAGCCTCAACAAGAAGCTCAAGAGGGTTGCACTTAAGTCCGCTCTTTCCGCAAAGGTTGCAAACGAGAAGCTCATCGTTCTCGATTCCATCGAGCTTCCCGAGCAGAAGACCCGCGCAATGGTAAAGGTTCTTGCGAACCTCAAGGTTGAAAAGGCTCTCATCGTCACTTCCGACGTGTGTGATACCGTTGTCCGCACCGCCCGCAACATTCAGGGCGTTGCAACCGCAACCGTCGGCACGCTCAACACCTATGACGTTCTCAAGTACGATGCACTCATCCTCACCAAGGATGCGGTTGAAAAAGTCGAGGAGGTATACGCATAATGAACGCTCACGACATCATCATCAAGCCCGTACTCACCGAGAAGAGCTACGAAGCCATTCAGAACAAGACTTACGTCTTCATCGTTGCTAAGAAGGCAGGCAAAACCGAGATCAAGCAGGCTGTTGAAACCATTTTTGACGGCGTAAAGGTTGAAAGCGTCAACACCATCAACCGTCTCGGCAAGGTTAAGAGGCAGGGCCGCACCGAAGGCCGCCGCCCCTCCACCAAGAAGGCCTACATCACCCTTACGAAGGATTCCAAGACCATTGAAGCCTTCGATAACATGGCTCAGTAAGGAGGAACAACAATGGCAATCAGAAAGATTAAGCCCAACACTCCCGGTCAACGCTTCATGACCGTCTCCACTTACGAGGAGATTACCTGCACGACACCCGAGCGTTCCCTTATGGAAAGCCTCAAGAGCAACGCGGGTCGCAACAACAAGGGCAGGATCACCGTCCGCCATCGCGGCGGCGGCGCAAAGCGTCAGTATCGTATTATTGACTTCAAACGCAACAAGGACAACATCCCCGCAAAGGTTGCAACCGTTGAATACGATCCCAACCGTTCCGCAAACATCGCTCTTCTGCACTATGCAGACGGCGAAAAGCGTTACATCATTGCTCCTTACGGCCTTAAGGTCGGCGAAACCATCGTTTCCGGCGAAGCAAGCGACATCAAAGTCGGCAATGCGCTTCCTCTCAAAAACATCCCCGTCGGCACGATGATCCACTGCATCGAACTGCTTCCCGGCAAGGGCGCACAGCTTGTCCGCAGCGCGGGCAACGCAGCTCAGCTTCTTGCAAAGGAAACAAAGTACGCACAGGTTCGTCTTCCCAGCGGTGAAGTTCGACTCATCCCCCTCGGCTGCAAAGCAACCATCGGTCAGGTCGGCAACATCGATTCCGTAAACATCAAGCTCGGTAAAGCGGGTCGCACCCGTCACATGGGCTTCCGTCCCACCGTTCGCGGTTCCGTCATGAACCCCAACGATCACCCCCACGGCGGTGGTGAGGGCAAATCCCCCATCGGCCGTCCGGGCCCTGTAACCCCTTGGGGCAAGCCTGCTCTGGGTTATAAGACCAGGAAGACCAAGAACATCAACGACAAGTACATCGTCCGCCGCAGGGACGGTAAGTGATCTTTAGAAGGGAGTAATTGAAACATGAGTAGGTCAATTAAGAAAGGACCCTTTGTCAGCGAAAGGCTGCTTGACCGTGTTATCGCGATGAACGAATCCGGCAAGAAGTCCGTACTCAAGACTTGGTCAAGGGCATCCACCATCTTCCCCGAAATGATCGGTCACACCATTGCCGTTCACGACGGTAAGAAGCATGTCCCCGTATACATCACTGAAGATATGGTCGGACACAAGCTCGGCGAATTCGCACCCACCCGTACCTTCCGCGGTCACCGCGGCTCCGAAAAGGCAACACGCGGTAAATAAGGAGGCGTAAAAATGGCAACCAGATCCAAAATGAAATCACAGTATCGCAAGGAAAACGCTGACAGGCGTCCCCATGCGACCGCGAAACATATCCGCATTTCTTCCCGCAAGGTAAAGATAGTTATCGACCTTATCCGCGGCAAGAGCGTTGAAGATGCAGAAGCAATCCTTATGTACACCCCCAAGGCGGCTTCCGAGCCCACCCTGAAGGTTCTCAGGAGCGCGATTGCAAACGCCGTAAACAACCTCGATATGGACAAGGAAACCCTCTATGTTGCAGAGTGCTTTGCAAACCAGGGTCCCACCCTTCGCCGCTACAGGCCCCGCTCCCACGGCAGCGCATCCCGCATCCGCAAGCGTACCAGCCATATCACCATCATCCTGGACGAGAAGAAATAAGGAGGACATACAATGGGACAGAAAGTTAATCCGAATGGCTTCCGAGTAGGCGTTATCAGAGATTGGAACACCCGTTGGTACGCCAACAAGAAGGATTTCGCAAACTTCCTCGTTGAGGATAAGAAAATCCGCGATTACCTCAAGAACAAGTACTTTGAGGCAGGCATTGCGAAGATCGATATCGCCCGCGCTGCAAACAAGGTCACTGTCAGCATCCACACCGCTCGCCCCGGTATGCTCATCGGCAAAGGCGGCGTCGGCGTTGACGCCATCAAGGCAGAGCTCAATGCACTTGTCAACAGGTCCGTAAACATCAACATCATCGAAGTGCGCAACCCCGATGCAAACGCTCAGCTTGTTGCTGAAAACATCGCAGCGGCACTCGAAAAGAGGACTTCCTTCCGTCGTGCAATGAAACAGTCCCTCGGCCGTGCAATGAAGGCCGGTGCAAAGGGCATCAAGATCAAGTGCGGCGGTCGTCTCGGCGGCGCGGAAATCGCGCGTACCGAGGGTTACAATGAAGGCTCAACTCCCCTCCAGACCATCCGTGCAGACATTGAGTACGGTTTCACCGAGGCAAAGACCGCTTACGGCCGCATCGGCGTCAAGGTTTGGATCTACAAGGGCGAAGTGCTTAACCGCAACAGAGCCAAGAAAGCTTAAGGAGGATACTAACCATGTTAATGCCTAAAAGAGTAAAACGCCGCAGGGTACACCGCGGACGCATGAAGGGCACCGCTCAGCGCGGTAACATCATCGCTTACGGCGAATATGGTCTTGTAGCAATGGAGCCCGCTTGGGTCACCAGCAACCAGATTGAGGCAGCGCGTGTTGCCATGACCCGTTACATGAAGCGTAACGGCAAAGTCTGGGTGGACATCTTCCCCGACAAGCCCGTAACCGAAAAACCCGCCGAAACCCGCATGGGTTCCGGTAAAGGTTCCCCCGAATATTGGGTAGCAGTCGTTAAGCCCGGCAGGATCCTTTTCGAGGTTGCCGAAGTTGACGAAGCAACCGCAAGAGAAGCTCTTCGCCTTGCAATGCACAAGCTGCCGCTCAAGTGCAAATTCGTTAAAAAACCCGTCGAAGAAGTTAAAGTGGAGGGCTAAGCCATGAAAAAGAAAGAATGGGAAAAGCTTCAGCAGCTTACCGTTGAAGAGCTTGTTGCAAGAGAGAACGAGCTCAAGGCAGAACTGTTCAATCTCCGCTTCCAGCATGCAACGGGTCAGCTCACTAACCCCATGCGCTTGAAGGAATGCAAGCGTGAGATCGCAAGGGTTAAGACCCTCATCAACGCACGCGCTTAATAAAGGGAGGACATTTCAATGGAAATTAAAAACGTTCCCGTCAGGGGCTATCGTAAGACCCGCATCGGCATCGTTACCAGCGACAAGATGGACAAGACCGTTGTTGTCGCCGTCAAGACCAAGGTACGTCATCCCCTTTACGGCAAGATGGTAAACCGTACCCTCAAAGTCAAGGCGCACGATGAGGAAAATTCTTGCGGTATCGGCGATACCGTTAAGATCATGGAGACCCGCCCGCTTTCCAAGGATAAGCGTTGGCGTGTTGTCGAAATTATTGAAAAGGCTAAGTAAGCCCGAGGGAGGAAAACATGATTCAACCGCAAACAAGGTTAAAAGTTGCCGATAACAGCGGCGCAAAGGAAATTATGTGCATCCGTGTTCTGGGCGGTTCCTCAAGGAAATTCGCAAGCGTTGGCGACGTTATCGTAGCTTCCGTAAAGAGCGCATCCCCCGGCGGCGCAGTCAAGAAGAAGGATGTTGTTAAGGCAGTTGTTGTTCGCACGGTCACCGGCGTTCATCGTGAAGATGGCAGCCATATCCGTTTCGACGATAATGCAGCAGTCATCATCAATGACCAGAAACAGCCCCGCGGCACCCGTATTTTCGGGCCGGTCGCAAGGGAGCTTCGTGAGAAGGACTACATGAAGATTGTGTCCCTCGCACCCGAAGTTCTGTAAGGAGGTACATCTATGAGCAGTAAGCTTAACATCAGGACCGGCGACACCGTTATGGTCATCACCGGCGACGAAATGAAAGATCGCGGTAAAACCGGCAAAGTGCTCAAGGTTTATCCCGAAGCACAGCGCGTTGTCGTCCAGGGCAGGAAAATGATCGTCCGCCATCAGAAGCCCCGTCAGCAGGGCGAAACCGGCGGAAGGCTTGAAAAAGAAGGCACGATTCACGTTTCAAACGTTATGCTCGTTTGCCCCAACTGCAAAAAGCCCACTCGCGTAGGTCACACCTTCATCGAGAAGGACGGCAAAAAAATCAAAGTTCGCACCTGCAAAAAGTGCAACAAGAACATCGACTGAGTAGGAGGAAATTACAGTGGCTAAGAAAGAAACAGCACAGGCTCCCGCAAAGAAGAAAGCAAAGCAGGAAGCCGCTCCGTTCACCGAGCCCGCCCGTCTCCGCCTGAAATATAAGGAGATCATTCCCCAGCTCGTTGAAAAATTCGGTTATGAAAACCCCATGCAGGTACCCAAGCTTGAGAAGATCGTTCTCAACATGGGTCTCGGCTCCGATAAGGACAACCCCAAGGGTATCGATGCGGCAGTTGAGGAACTCGGCATCATCGCCGGTCAGAAGCCCGTCATCACCAAGGCTAAGAAGTCCGTTGCAAACTTCAAAGTCCGTCAGGGCATGAACGTCGGCGCAAAGGTTACCCTCCGCGGTGATCGCATGTACTACTTTGCCGACAAGCTCATGAACATCGTTCTGCCCCGCGTTCGCGACTTCCGCGGTGTTTCCGACACCAGCTTCGACGGTCGCGGCAACTACGCAATGGGTCTTAAAGAACAGCTGATTTTCCCCGAAATCAATTATGATGATGTTGACAAAGTTCGTGGTATGGACGTTATCTTTGTCACCACCGCAAAGACCGATGAAGAAGCAAAAGAGCTTCTCAGGCTTCTGGGCATGCCCTTTGGCAACAACGACTGAGGGAGGATTTCATAATGGCAAAGACATCATTAAAAAACAAGCAGCAGGCTACTCCCAAGTATTCCACCAGGGCTTACACCCGTTGCCGTCTCTGCGGCAGGCCCCATTCCGTTCTCCGCAAGTACGGAATCTGCCGCGTTTGCTTCCGCGAACTCGCCTACAAGGGTGAGATTCCCGGTGTTCGTAAAGCCAGCTGGTAAGAAGGAGGATATTTCAATGCTCGTAACAGACCCCATTGCCGATATGCTTACAAGGATCCGCAACGCTCTCATCGTCAAACATGACACCGTAGACGTTCCCGTTTCCGTAATGAAGCTCGCAATCGCTGACATTCTCCTTAACGAAGGTTACATCAAGGGTTACACCGTCGGCGGCGAAGGCGTTCAGAAGATGATGACCATCACCCTTAAGTACGGCGCAAACCGTCAGAAGGTTATCACCGGCCTCAAGCGTATTTCCAAGCCCGGCCTGCGCGTTTATGCCCGCAAGGATAACATCCCCAAGGTTCTCAACGGCCTCGGCATCGCCATCATTTCCACTTCCCGCGGCATCATGACCGATCGCGAAGCAAGGAAACAGGGCGTCGGCGGCGAAGTTCTCGCCTACGTTTGGTAACAACCCGCAGACGTGAATCAAACCTGAATTCACTCAGGCTTTGATTCACGCAAATAACACAGCTGATACGCCTATGCCCGGAACAAAACAGGCCGGGCACGGGCGAAAGCAAGATAATGCATTAATATTTGGAGGTGCACAATGTCTCGAATCGGAAAACTTCCGATCACTATCCCTGCCGGAGTGACAATTACGGTTTCTGACGATAATACCGTGACAGTCAAGGGCCCCAAGGGTCAGCTCTCCGAGAAGATCAGCCCCCGCATCAAGGTTTCCATGGATGCAGGCATCCTCAAGGTAGAACGCCCCACCGATGAAAAAGAAGACCGTTCTCTGCACGGACTTTCCCGTACCCTCATCAACAATATGGTCGTCGGTACCACCAAAGGTTTCGAGAAAAAGCTTGAAATCAACGGCACCGGTTACAGGGCTCAGAAGAACGGCAACAAGCTCGTTCTCAATGTCGGTTATTCACACCCTGTTGAATTCGAAGAAGGCGACGGCATTACTTTCGACGTTCCCGCTCCCAACCGTATCACGGTTCAGGGCATCGACAAGCAGAAAGTCGGTCAGATCGCAGCAGACGTCCGCGCGGTTCGTGAGCCTGAACCCTACAAGGGCAAGGGTATCAAGTATGACTATGAAGTCATCATCCGCAAGGAAGGTAAGACCGGTAAATAACAGGAGGAGTATAGCAGTATGATTAGTAAGCTTGATAAGAATGCAAAGCGCAAGGCACGTCATTACCGTACCCGCAGGCATATCATCGGCACACCCGCAAGGCCCCGCCTGAATGTTTACCGCAGCCTGAATCACATCTATGCTCAGGTTATCGATGACTCCATCGGAAACACAATTGCGGCAGCTTCCACCGTTGAAGCATCCGTAAAGGCATTGATCGAAGGCAAAAACAAGAAGGAAGCAGCGTTCATCGTTGGTGAAACCGTTGCAAAGCGCGCACTTGAAAAGGGCGTTGCAAAGGTCGTTTTCGATCGCGGCGGTTATCTTTACACCGGTCGCGTTGCCGAGCTGGCAGCCGGTGCCCGCAAGGCCGGCTTGGATTTCTAATGGAGGTATACTATGCAAAACAGGCGTAATTACACCCCGGAAGTACCGGAATTCAAAGAAAAGCTCGTCTCCGTCAACCGTGTAGCAAAGGTTGTTAAGGGCGGTAAAATTTTCCGCTTCTCCGCGCTCATCGTTGTCGGCGATGAAAAGGGTCGCGTCGGTGTCGGCATGGGCAAAGCTGCCGAAATTCCCGAAGCGGTTCGCAAGGGCGTTGAGGACGCAAAGCGTCACCTCATCAACGTTCCCATCGTCGGAACCACCATTCCGCACGCTGTTGAAGGCAAGTTCTCCAAGGGTCATGTTCGCATGCTCCCCGCAGAACCCGGTACCGGCGTTATCGCGGGCGGTCCCGTTCGCTGCGTTCTCGAAATGGTCGGCATCAAAGATATCCGCACCAAGAGCTACGGTTCCAACAACCCCGCAAACTGCGTGAAGGCAACCCTTGACGGGCTTGCACAGCTCCGCACCGCAGAGCAGGTTGCGCATCTGCGCGGTAAGAGCGTTGCCGAAATTCTTGACTGATTGGGAGGGAATTATAATGGCAAACCTGAAAGTTACACTCGTTAAGAGCACCATCGGAGCACTGAAAGACCAGCAGGCGACCGTTAAGGCACTCGGTCTTCACAAGCTCAATCACACGGTCATCAAGCCCGATAATGCTTGCATCCGTGGCATGATTTTTAAAGTGAAGCACCTTGTTAAGGTGGAAGAAGTAGACGCATAAGGAGGTTACCGCATGAATCTACATGAGTTAAGACCCGCCGAGGGTTCAACAAGTGCAAGGAAGCGTGTGGGTCGCGGCTCCGGTTCCGGTATCGGCAAAACCGCCGGTTACGGTCACAAGGGTCAGAAGGCTCGCAGCGGAAGCAAGAAGAACGGCTTTGAAGGCGGTCAGATGCCTCTGCCCCGTCGTCTCCCGAAGAGAGGCTTCCACAACAACTTCATGAAAGTTTATTCCGTTGTCAACATCGAGGCTCTCAACCGCTTCGAGAATGGCACTGTAATCACCGCTGAGCTCCTCAAAGCAGAGGGCATCATCAGCAAAATCGAGAAGGACGGCCTCAAGGTTCTGGGCCGTGGCGAGCTTACACAGCGCCTTACTGTCAAGGCGGCGAAGGTATCAAATTCAGCCCGTGAAGCTATCGTTGCGGTGGGCGGAACTGTAGAGGTGCCGAATGTTTAAGACTATCATCAATGCTTGGAAAGTCAAGGACATCCGCACCAAGATGCTCTACACTCTGCTCTTGATCGTTGTCTACAGACTCGGCTCCTTCATCCCCGTTCCCAGTGTAAACGGTGAAAAACTCGGAGAGTTGATTGCAAGCTATGACTTCCTCAGCTTCCTCAACCTCTTCTCCGGCGGTTCTCTGAACAATTTCTCACTCTTTGCAATGGGTATCTCGCCCTACATCACGGCGTCGATTATTCTTCAGCTCCTCACCATTGCATTCCCCTCCCTTGAGAAACTTTCCAAGGAAGAGGACGGCAGGGAAAAGATCGAGAAAATCACCCGTATCGTGGGCGTCGTTCTCGCTCTTATCCAGTCCGTAAGCATTGTTGTCGGTCTCAACAGCGCAAACGGCGATCTCATCAAAAAGATCACCATCTTCGGCACAAGCGGCTTCGGCACATTCATGAACGGCTTTATGCCCTATGTTATCACGGGCATCTGCTGCACCGCAGGTACTGCGTTCCTGATGTGGATGGGTGAGCGCATCACCGAAAAGGGCATCGGCAACGGCGTTTCAATTTTGATCTTTGCATCCATTGTTTCCTCCGTTCCCAATGTTGTTATCAACCTTATCAACGGTACTTTCCACATTATTCCGACCACTAACGGTCTTGCGTACAAGTGGTGGTACGGAATCGTGGTTATCCTTGTGGTTCTTATCCTCACCGTTGGTATCGTTACCGTTGAAAAGGCGGTTCGCCGCATTCCCGTTCAGTACGCAAAGCGCGTTGTCGGCAGGAAACTCTACGGCGGACAGTCCACGCATATCCCTCTCAAGGCGAATGCAAACGGCGTTATGCCCCTGATCTTCGCTATGACGATTCTTCAGGTTCCCGGCATGATCGGTCAGTTCTGGCCCAAGGGCAAGTTCTATACCTTTGTAAGCACTTACCTCAGCCCGGCAACCACGAATATCGCCGGCATAATCATTTACTATGTGCTTTATGCCATCATGATCGTGGGCTTCGCCTACTTCTACTCCTCCATCACCTTCAACCCTGTTGAGATTTCCAAAAATCTCCAGCAGAACGGCGGATTTATTCCCGGTATTCGTCCCGGTCGTCCCACTTCGGACTACCTCCAGAAGAAGTGCAGCCGCCTGACAATGTTCGGCGCACTCTTCCTGATGATTATCGCAATCATCCCCACTCTGCTCCTGAAGGTGCTGAACATCACCGTGCTGTCTGCTTTCGGCCCGACGAGCATTCTGATTATGATCAGTGTGTCCATCGAAATTGCCGACCAGCTTGACTCGCTGATGATCATGAGGAACCATAAGGGCTTCCTCAACTAATCTCACAGGATTATATTGACCCGATGTTTGTCCAAGGGATATTGGCTGCGTTGCTTCTATCCCTTGGATTAAACTGCGTATTAGAGACAAATTGACGGAGGTTTTTAAAACCGATATTTATGAAGCTGATACTTTTAGGTCCGCCCGCCGCCGGCAAAGGAACACAGGCGGAATGCATCGCCGAACGCTACTCTCTTGCCCATATTTCAACCGGGGATATGCTCCGCGCCGAAATCAGCAAAAAAACGCCGCTCGGCTTGCGCGCTAAGGCTCTTATCGACGACGGCAACCTTGTTCCGGACGAGATAATTAATGAAATGGTGCTCTCACGCATACAGCACGAGGATTGCAGCATCGGCTTTTTGCTGGACGGTTATCCGCGAACCATTGCGCAGGCGGAGACGCTTGCCGGTGCGGTCAATATCGATGCAGTGATTGACATCAATGTTGACAGTGATATCCTTATCGAGAGAGTTTCCTCACGGCGCGTCTGCCCGAAATGCAATCACTCCCAGTGTGTCAGCGCGGCTGATACTGCCGCCGGCAAACCGGAATTGTGTGCAAAGTGCGGAGCAGAACTTATCAGACGGCCGGATGATAATCCGGAGAGTATGCGGCACAGGCTCGAAGTCTACTATGACAGAACCTTCCCGCTTATCAACTTCTATCGCGAAAAAGGTCTTCTCGTTCCCATCGACGGCGCAATGAGCATCGGCGATGTTTCGAACCGGATCTTTGCGGCGCTCGATCCGATATTCGAGAAGAATAAAAAAGCTTAAATCCAACGGACGAAATGCCTCGGCAGGGGCTGCTGCGTATTTCCGAAAATCGACGCTTCGGAGTTCAGGAGAAAAGAATGAGTGACGGAAAAATTACAATTAAATCAGAATCCCAGCGTGCGCTCATGCGCGCTGCGGGTGAGCTGACGGGCAGAACGCTTAACTATATCGAAGCGCTTATTAAACCGGGAATTTCAACAAAGGAATTGGATGAAGCGGCAGAGGAGTTTATTCGAAGCCACGGCGCTGTTCCGTCATTCCTGAATTACGAGGGCTTCCCGGCAAGCATCTGCACTTCGGTCAATGACAGGATCGTGCACGGCATTCCGAGCAGGCATGACCGTCTGCGTGACGGCGACATTATCAGCGTTGACTGCGGCGCGCTGCTTAACGGCTTCCATGGGGATGCCGCAAGGACTTTTCTTGTCGGCAATGTTGCTCCCGAGGTCGCGAAGCTTGTTCAGGTCACAAAAGAGTGTTTCTTTAAGGGCCTTGAACAGGCCGTTGTCGGGAATCATATTTCCGATATCGGACGGGCAATTCAGCAGCACGCCGAGTCACATGGCTACGGTGTCGTTCGTGAGCTCGTCGGTCACGGCATCGGCATGAATATGCATGAAGCTCCCGAGGTTCCGAATTATGTTATTCCGCATTTCGGACGGGGAGCAAGACTCGTGCCCGGCATGGCGATTGCGATTGAACCGATGATAAATCTCGGCACAAGACGCATTCATGTTCTCGATGACGGGTGGACCTGCGTCACTGCCGACGGCAAGCCGAGTGCGCATTATGAAAACACAATTTTTATTTCGGAAAACGGTCCGGAAGTGTTGACAAACCCAGAATAATGTGCTACAATGTTAAGGTTGCGACTTATGGATAAAAAAGGGTGTCGAAACACAGAAAAACCCGAAGAATTCTGTAAATTCGCCGAAGAGGACGTTTTGTCCTCCGAAAGTGAAACAGCGACCCGGGGCAGTATGACTGAGAATGACATTCCCGCCTTGCAGAAATGCATTGCGAGGGATGAGATTATTCTCGGTCAAATAGTAATTTCGAACGCAGGGCATGACAGGGATAGTCATCTTGTTGTCATAGGACACGAGGGCGAAAATTTCGTTTTCGTTGCCGACGGCAGGCTGCGAACGGTTGAAAAGCCCAAAAGGAAGAAGCTCAGGCACGTTTTGCGGACAGATATATATTCCCCGAAAATCTCAAAAAAGATTTTGCAGGGCATGCCCGTGACGAATGCGGAGCTGAGGAAAATCATTGCCGAGTTTAAACAGTCGGCAGGCGGCGAATCAGGTGCGGCGGAATGAATGCGGATAATGCTCTTCACAAACCGCAGCAAACAAGAATTTGCCGAAATGAGTACCGCATTTTGCAAGGAGGATTTGAATGTCTAAGCAGGACGTAATCGAAGTTGCGGGTGTTGTCACGGATTCATACCCGAATGCGATGTTTGAGGTTACTCTCGAAAACGGTCACAAAATTTTGGCGACCATATCCGGCAAGCTCAGGATGAATTACATTCGAGTCCTGACGGGCGACAAGGTAACCGTTGAGCTTTCGCCCTATGACCTGACGAGAGGTCGCATCACATGGCGCGCAAAGAACTGACGTTCTGTGTGCAGCTAAAATGCCAAATTTTCACAGGAGGAAGCAACAATGAAAGTAAGGCCTTCAGTAAAACCGATGTGCGAGAAGTGCAAGATCATTAAGCGCAAGGGTCGCGTTATGGTCATCTGCGAGAATCCTCGTCACAAGCAAAAGCAGGGCTGATTTGGCTTGAATTGAGCGGAGCGGCAACACGAACGCTGACTGCGGCGGCAATGCGCCGCGAAGGCTCGGAACGCAAAAGCTCGATGAATGCGGAATCCCCGAAATGCAGCCGGTCTGCGGAACCAACCCGCCGCAGCCCGAAGGGTAAAGCGAATGCAGGCGTTCGCTGAAGTCCCTAAACAAATGCACGGAAAGCGCTTCCGAAAGACGCTGCCCGCTTTGTGAAGTTCAGCACATGCGGCAGCGGCGGAAACATTCAGGAGGCTCCGGCGAAACAGCAGTATGGTTCTTGCCTATCAGCATCAGGCAAACCGTCACCGGATCACTGCCGGTGCGGCTGCCCAATCTCAAATGAAGCCAAGGTTGCGTTGGCTGCAGTTGAGATTGGGAACCGGCAGACACAAAGAATAACCCCTAAAAAACCAAACTACGGAGGTAAACATTCTATATGGCGCGTATAAGCGGCGTAGACCTGCCCAGGGAAAAAAGAGTTGAGATCGGGCTGACCTATATCTACGGTATCGGTCGCAGCACCGCTCAGAACATCCTTCGCGAGACCGGCGTTAACCCCGACATCAGGGTCAAGGATCTGTCCGAATCGGATGTTAACAAATTGAGAGAGTACATTGATCATCACTGCAAGGTAGAGGGCGACCTCAGGCGTGAAGTCTCCATGAACATCAAGAGGCTCATCGAAGTCGGCTGCTATCGCGGCGTTCGTCACCGCAAGGGCTTGCCCGTTCGCGGTCAGAGCACGAAGCAGAACGCACGCACCCGCAAGGGTCCCAAGCGTTCCGCCGGTAAGGCTAAGAAATAATCAAGGAGGAGAATTGAGCAATGGCAAGGTCAACAAAGACTACAAAGAAGCTTGCTTCCCGCAAGCGTCGTGAACGCAAGAACATTGAGCGCGGTCAGGTTCACATTCGTTCTTCCTTCAATAACACCCTCGTAACCGTTACCGATCTTAACGGCAACGCAATCTCTTGGGCATCCGCAGGCGGCCTCGGCTTCCGCGGTTCCCGTAAGAGCACTCCGTTTGCCGCACAGATGGCAGCGGAAACCGCAGCAAAAGCTTCAATGGAACACGGCATGCGTATCGTTGAAGTTTACGTCAAGGGCCCCGGCGCAGGTCGTGAATCTGCAATCCGCGCGCTCCAGGCTGCAGGTCTTGAAGTCAACATGATCAAGGACGTCACCCCCATTCCTCATAATGGCTGCCGTCCTCCCAAGCGTAGAAGAGTATAAGGAGAGCAAACGATTATGGCAAGATATACTGATTCCGTTTGCAGACAGTGCCGCAGGGAAGGCACCAAACTGTTTCTTAAAGGCGATCGCTGCTACAACGAAGCAAAGTGCGCTGTTATGAAGCGTCACACTCCTCCGGGACAGCACGGTCAGGCAAGGGCTCGCAAGGCTTCCGAATACGGCACCCAGCTCCGTGAAAAGCAGAAATGCCGCAGAGCATACGGTGTTCTCGAGTCCCAGTTCCGCAAGTACTATGATATGGCAACGAACATGCAGGGCGTTACCGGCGAAAATATGCTGTGCCTGCTTGAGCGTCGCCTTGACAATGTTGTTTATCGCCTCGGTCTCGGCGCAAGCCGTGCACAGGCTCGCCAGTGGATCACCCATGGTCACATCCTCGTTGACGGCCATAAGGTTGACATCCCCTCTTACCTCGTAAAGCCCGGCCAGAAGATCAGCGTTCTTTCAAAGAGCTTTGATGTTGAATTCTTCAAGGGCGTGAGGGAACAGGGTGCCGATAAGCCCATTCCCAAGTGGCTTGAGCTTGATGCGGCAAACCTCAGCGGTACAGTGGCAGCAATGCCCCAGCGTGATGATATCGACCTCACCATTGAGGAACACCTCATTGTTGAGTTCTATTCAAGGTAATCATCACGGCTACCCTGATCTATCAGTTACTTTTTTTCAAGAGAGGGGAGAGATTTGATGTTTGAAATTGAAAGACCTAAGATCGAGTGCAAGGAGCTGAACGACTACTACGGATGCTTCGTTGTTGAACCGCTTGAGCGCGGCTTCGGCACAACTCTCGGCAACTGCCTGCGCAGAGTTCTTTTGAGCTCAATGCCGGGCGCGGCTGCTTCTTCCGTCAAGATTGACGGTGTGCTTCACGAGTTTTCAACCATTCCCGGCGTTAAGGAAGACGTTACAGAAATCATCCTTAACATTAAGGAACTTCGTGTGAGATTGCTCGGCGAAAGCAGCAGCGTGCATGTAGTCATCGACGCCAAGGGCGAAGGCAAAGTTTTTGCAGGAGATATTATCCACGATGCCGATGTTGAAATCATCAATCCCGATTTGCACATCGCAACGCTTTCCGAGGGTGCAAACCTCTATATGGACATTGTTCTTGAAAAAGGCAAAGGCTATGTTTCTGCCGAAAAGAACAAAAAACCGAACATGCCCATCGGCGTGATCGCGATTGACTCCATATTCACCCCCATCACCAAAGTCAACTTCCGCGTTGAAGATACTCGTGTCGGTCAGGTTACCGACTACGACAAGCTCACGCTTCAGGTCTGGACAGACGGAAGCATCCGCCCCGAAGAGGCAGTCGGCATTTCTTCAAGGATCATGTTCGACCACCTTTCACTGTTCACGAACCTTACCGAAGGTGTGCAGAACATTGAAATTGTCGGCGATGAAGAGCCTGACGGCAAAGAAAAGATATACGACATGGCGATCGAAGAACTCGATCTCTCGGTTCGTTCGTATAACTGCCTCAAACGTGCCGGCATCAACACCGTTGCGGAGCTCGTTGAACGCGACGAGGAGGAAATGATGAAGGTGCGCAACCTCGGCAGAAAATCTCTTGAGGAAGTGCAGCTCAAACTTGCTGCGCTGGGTCTCTCTCTGCGCGAAAGCGAAGAATAATTCGCAAGCTGATATGATCAACGATAGCATCAGCGATTTTAATAGGAGGAAATAATATGCCTAACCGTAAGCTTAATAAAGCCACCGACCAGCGTGACGCAATGCTTCGCAACATGGTAACTGCATTCCTTTGGAACGGCAAGCTCGTGACCACCGAATCGCGCGCAAAGGAAGTTCGTCCCATTGCGGAGAAGCTCATCACCCTGGCAGTGTCCGAATATAAAAATACCGAAACCGTCACCAAGACGAAGATTGAAACCAACGACAAAGAGCAAACCACTCGAACCGAAGTCGAGAAGGTTATCGATAAGCCCTCAAAGCTCCACGCCCGCAGGCAGATCATGGCTTACCTTTATGACATTCCCCTCACCAGGGAGTCCAAGGAAAGTGCAAAGGATTTCCGCAAACGCGTTCGTGAAACTCCTCATCCCGTTGTTGAGAAGCTCTTCCGTGAGCTCGCTCCCAAATATGACGGTGTAAATGGCGGCTATGTTCGCATTTACAAGCTCGGACCCCGTCGCGGCGATGGCGCGGAAGTTTGCATGCTCGAGCTCAAATAATCGTTTGGGTTACACTCTGTTCAATTGAATATTTGCGGGGAATGTGATTGTACGTTTTCCGTGAATTCGGCGGGATGCCGGGCTTTTGTCCGGCATCCTCTTTTCGTTTATGCATGCAATTCAATGCATATGCAGTCGGCGTCCCGATTTTGAAATAAACAAATTTTTTGAAAACCGTGCAAAAAACCGCTGCTTTTGCTTTACATACACGATTCAATCTGTTAAAATAAAAGGTGCGACATAAATAACTTACTGCACATGCAAGAGCAGGTGTGCGTTTTTGGCTGTCGTGCAGCATACGGCTGCATCGGCGGAGTATAAAGCACAGCACAGAAAGGAAAGAGCAAGTGGATACCGAATTCGCAGTCCGCATGGTTGACATAACCAAGCATTTCGGCACAATAACTGCAAACAAAAACGTTTCTTTGGACATTCGCAAGGGAGAGATCCTATCCCTTTTGGGTGAAAACGGAAGCGGCAAAACGACTCTGATGAATATGCTTTCCGGCATTTATTACCCGGACGGCGGCAGTATCTATGTGAACGGAACGCGTGTTGATATTCGCTCTCCAAAGGATGCGTTTAAGCTTCATATCGGCATGATTCATCAGCATTTTAAGCTTGTTGACGTTTTTACGGCAACGGAAAACGTTAAACTGGGCCTAAAAGACAGTATATCCGCTGTGCGCAAAAGCATTGTTGAAATCTGCAAAAAATACTCATTTGCAGTCGATCCGGACAAAAAGGTCTATGAAATGTCCGTTTCGGAAAAACAAACACTTGAAATCGTTAAGGTGCTTTATCGCGGAGCGGATATTCTTATTCTTGACGAACCGACTGCCGTTCTGACGCCGCAGGAAACCGAGGCGTTGTTTAAAGTTATGCGTGCAATGAAGGCGGACGGAAAAAGCATTGTTATCATCACACATAAATTACATGAAGTTTTGGAAATTTCGGATAGAGTTGCCGTTTTGCGCAAGGGCGAATACATCGGCGAGGTTGAAACTTCAAAAACCGATGCTCAAAGCCTTTCGGATATGATGGTCGGTCATGCCGTAACATTGAATATCGATCGTCCTGAAGTCGGCTATTCTGTCCCGCGTCTCTTTGTAAAGAATCTGACCGTTAAGGATAATCTCGGAGTCACGAGACTCGACAATGTAAGCTTTACGGCCAACAGCGGCGAAATTCTTGGTGTTGCGGGCATCAGCGGAAGCGGGCAAAAGGAACTGCTTGAAGCAATTGCGGGACTTTGCAGGACTGAACCCGGTTCTTCCGTTATGTATGTTAATCCGCGCAGCGATGAAGAGGAGGAACTCTGCGGTCTGTCGCCGGAACTTATTCGCGACCTCGGGGTGAGCCTTGCATTCGTGCCGGAGGACAGGCTCGGAATGGGTCTTGTCGGCAGCATGAATATACCCGATAACATGATGCTGCGCAGTTATAAGGACGGAAAAAGCTGCTTTGCGGACAGAAAAAAACCGCGTGAGCTTGCGCAGAAGGTCGTTGACGAACTTGGCGTTCTGACTCCGGATCTTGATACACCGATAAGAAAGCTTTCCGGCGGCAACGTGCAAAAAATTCTTGTCGGGCGCGAACTTTCGTTTAACCCGTCGCTCCTTATGGCGGCTTATGTTGTTCGCGGACTGGATATTAACACGTCCTATGCAATCTACGGGCTGCTGAACGATCTTAAGAAAAAGGGCGGCGCAGTCATTTTTGTCGGTGAAGACCTCGACGTTTTGCTTGAGCTTTGCGACAGGATACTTGTGCTTTGCGGCGGCAGGGTCAGCGGAATTGTTGATGCAAGAAAGACTCAAAAGAACGAAGTCGGACTTTTGATGACAAACCTTGGCTCGGCCGACAGCTCAGCCGAGTGATCCGGGCAAAAAGATAACGAAAGGCAGGAAAACAGAATGCTCCGTATTCAAAAGAGAACCGCGCTGCCGGTTTGGAAGAGTTGGCTTATTCGTGCGATTGCAATAATTATCGCGCTCGTTCTTAACGGCGTGCTTATTTACGGGCTTACAAAAATGAACCCTGTGAAGGTGTATGCCACAATGTTCAACGGTGTTTTCGGCACTGAAAGAAGAATCTGGAACACGATTCGCGATATTTCAATGCTGCTGTGCATCGGAATCGGACTTGCCCCCGCATTTAAAATGAAATTCTGGAATATCGGCGCAGAGGGTCAGATCTTGCTCGGCGGCATTGCGGCTGCGGCGTGCATGATGTATTTTGACAGTCTGCCGAACGGACTGCTGCTTGTTGTGATGTTCCTTGCGGCGGCAGCGGCGGGCGGATTCTGGGCGTTCATTCCGGGAATTTCAAAAGCAAAGCTGAACACAAACGAAACTCTGTTCACACTGATGATGAACTATATTGCAATTCAGCTTACGTCATTCTTCGTTACTTTTTGGGAGAATTCCTATGGTTCCAACATCGTCGGAACGATCAACCTTGAATCACACAAGGGATGGTTCCCGGACGTTTTCGGGCAGATGTACGGACTTAATGTCATTATCGTTGCGGTTCTTGCCGTAACAATGTACTTCTATCTTAAAAGCACAAAGCACGGGTTTGAAATTGCTGTTGTCGGCGAGAGCCACGACACGGCGCGGTATGCTGCAATCAATGTTCCTGCCGTAACCGTTCGCACGGTCACACTTTCCGGCGCAGTATGCGGCATTGCCGGTTTTCTTGCGGTTGCGGGACAGGGACACACGATTTCAACGAACACGGCGGGCGGACGCGGCTATGTGGCAATTATCGTTGCATGGCTTGCAAAGTTTAACACGCTTGTGATGATTCTTGTTTCCTTCCTTATCGTTTTCCTCGAAATGGGCGCACGCGAAATAGCGTCAAAGTTCAACATCAGCGATAATCTTTCGCAGGTCAGCACAGGTATCATCCTTTTCTTCATCCTCGGAAGTGAATTTTTCATCAATTACAAGGTTGCTTTGCGTGAGAAGGACGGCGCAAAGCAGTCGGCGGAATGAGCCGCGCGGAGCAGACACGGCAATAAAAACTGAAAGGGCAAAACAAAATGAAACAATTGATTATGCTAATCCAGGCGGCCGTATCGTTCGGCACGGTCATAATGTTCGGCTCCGCAGGCGAGATTCTGACGGAAAAATCCGGCAACCTTAATCTTGGTGTTCCGGGCATGATGTATCTCGGCGGCATTGCAAGCCTTGCGGGTTCGTTTTTCTATGAACGTGCCTGTGATGCAGCAGGCAAAGTTCCGAGTTCGTTCATGCTGATTCTGATCGCGCTTATATGTGCCTTTGCAGCGGCAGCAGCGGGCGGATTCATTTTCAGCTTTCTCACAACAACGCTGCGCACGAATCAAAACGTCACGGGTTTGACGCTTTCGATTTTCGGAGCGGGCATTGCAAATTTCTTCGGAGGTTCCCTCAACAAGCTTGCAGGCGGTGTCGGTCAGATAAGCGTTGAAAGAACCAGCAGACTCTTCCGCGCAGAGGTTTTCGGTTGGCTGCCGCTTCCCGAAACTTTGAAGCAGATGTTCTTTGATTACGGTTTTATGGTTTACGCCGCAATCATAATCGCAATACTTGTTCAAATATTCCTCAAACGCACCAATCGCGGACTCAATCTCAGGTCCGTTGGTGAAAGCCCTGCAACAGCGGATGCTGCCGGTATAAATGTCACCCGTTACAAGTATCTTGCAACCTGTATCGGCGGCGGAATAACCGGGCTCGGCGGCGTTTACTATGTTATGGACTACATCAAGGGAACATGGGCAAACGACGGAACGATTGAAAACCTTGGCTGGCTTGCGGTTGCGCTCGTTATTTTTGCAACATGGAAACCCACCCGTGCAATATGGGGCTCCTATCTTTTCGGAATCTTTTTCTGGGCATACCTTCTGATCGCTTCCGGATTGACAAGGCGGTCACAGGAGTTGTTCAGGATGCTGCCCTATATCGTTACAATAATCGTACTCATTATTGTTTCGCTGCGCAGGAAAAAGGAGGACCAGCCCCCGGCAGCCCTCGGCCTGTCTTATTTCCGTGAGGAACGTTGAAAAATGCATTCAATTACACAAAATTAAAAGTATAAGTTCGGGAGTTTTCGGAATGAATGACTTTGAGCCGAAAATTCCCGAATTTCTGCGGCAGAGCGTCACTCGGTTCGATTTTGGATTTTACTGAAAATATTCACATTTTGTACATAAATTGAGCGGAATTATCGTTGATTTTTGCGCATAGGTTTGGCATAATAAGGTAAAGATCGGCGGTTTTGACGTCCGAATGACGGTGAGCGGGTCTTCTGCCGTGCAGCTGCGGCAAAAAGTTAAAACAAAAAGAAAAACAAGATGGAACGGAGAAAAACAATGGGATTCAAAAATGACAGCGTATACAGAACGAGACGGATACTCTGCCTTGTTATTTTTGTTCTGCTGCTTTCAATTATTGTTGTGTGCATATCGCTCGCCTGCCGCGGAACATGTGCAAACCACGGCGATTCGCACGGCCCGGCGAGCGCAAAGCCGTCCGCAGTGAGCACATTTACGCCGCAGCCGGAGACACCCACCGCAACTCAAGCGGCAGAAACCCCGGCTCCTTCCGACGGAATCCCGCTCGTCGTTACGGAAGGCGACATGAGTGCCGTCATGGCAAGACTGGAGCAGCTTAAAACACTTCCTTCGGACAAAACGATCATCCTGCTTGACGTTGGACACGGCGGATTTGACCCCGGTTCGATCGGACTTGATACGGGAGTTCATGAAGATGAACTGAACCTTCAGGTTGCACGGTTCGTTGCACAAAAATTAGGCGAAAAAGGTTACTATGTCTTTATGACGCGCATGGGCTCATATGCCGTTGCGGAAACCAAAAACGAGGATATGCGCCTGCGCAAAGAGTTCATGAAACTCGATATTTTCGATGCTGCAATCAGTATTCACATGAATTCGTACCCGGACGATCGCAGCGTTGACGGCACACGGCTCTTCTACTACAAAGAGGGCACGAAAGGACAGACGCTTGCAACAATTATCCTTGACGAAATCTGCAAAGCAACGGGGCAGCGCAATCGCGGGACAAACAGCGGAGATTTGATGGTTGTACGCGAGCCTGTCGCGCCGAGCGCACTCGTTGAATGCGGATTCATTTCCAATGCAAACGAGGAGCGTTTGCTCGCAAATCCAAATTATCAGGAAAAGCTTGCTCAGGCGGTCGCAGACGGTGTTGAAAAGTTCTTTAACTCCGACAATTGAGCCCTGTAATGCAGATATTGCTGAAATGAGAAAGAATCACGAAAAATCCGCGCAGAAAAAACTGTGCGGATTTTTGATTAAGTCACGTTTATAACACTTTATTCCACAAAATTCGTCCCGTACCGCCATTTTTTGCCAAATTTGCAAATGGCGAAAAACAAACACAATCAAAAAGCAATTGCTAAGCCGAGTTGAAAACGAAAACTAACAGAGTAAAAACAAAATTAATATTGCAATACGAGAATAAATAGTAAAATCGAAACGGAAAACACTGTCGTTTTATCCCGCTGCAACCGGATTGAAAATGCGGTGAAATCAACAAATTTTGCGATTCGGGTTGCATTTTTTGAGATATGTGTTATAATGTATACGATGCGTTGAGTAAGGGGTGCGATCAGGGGCACGGAGCAGCGCATCAAAAAGCACAAACGGCTGACGGCTGAGTCGCCGCCGAAAACGAAGTCCCCGCTTTTGTGCGATCGGGCGGGGAGCCGCAGGCATCGGGCGCACGGTGCAAACGGCAAACCAAATGCATTTGTTAGAAAGACAGATGGGAAGGAGGCAGTATGAAAAAGCTGTTATCGGAAGCAGCAATTCGTGCAAAACGTATTTTTCTTGCAATCGCATCATTCTTCAGCACATTGTGGGCAAAGGTTCTTTCAACATTCCGAAAGAGCAAAAACGCTGAAGCAAAAACAACGTATTCACTCAACAACAAAAGCTCCGCGGGAGGAGCGGGCAAACATGTTTCCGCCGCAGGAGGCAAGGTGCTTTCATTCTTTAAGAGACTGCCTGCTCTTGCAGTGAAATACAGGCTTGCAGTATCATGTATCATGGTCGTCATAATCGGTGCAATCGTTATCGGCGTTGCGCTGGGCGGCAAATCTTCAAAAACTTTCAAGGGCGATCAGCAGGCTCTGCACTCGAGTGACAACCCGGCGGCGGTCACCCAATCCCCTCAGAACACCGAACCGGGATCCACCGATGACCCCGGTGCAGCGACGGAGCAGCCCGGCGAGACCGACCCGGCCGAAACCACGACACCCCAGACAACGCATAACATCTATATCACTCCCGTGCCGATCGTTTCAATGCGTCCCGTTGACGAAACAAAGGATGTTGCGAAAGCAGGAGAACACAACGATGTGATTCCGGATGTTCAGGAAAGGCTCATGATCCTTTGGTACATGGATCAGGATGAACCCACGGATTATTTCGGAAATATAACAAAAAATGCATTGCGCACATTCCAGCGCAGGAACGAACTTGAGGTCACGGGCAGGCTTGATCCCGCAACATACGAACTGCTTATGTCGAATGATGCAAAGGCATACCTCTGCATGATCGGCGATTCGGGACAGGATGTTGTTGCTGTCAAGCAAAGACTTTACGAACTCGGCTATGTCGATACGGAGGACGGCGGGTTTGACGAAGCTATGGAAGCCGGCGTAAAGGAATTCCAGGCGGCAAACAATCTTTCCGTTGACGGAAAAGTCGGAAGAAACACAAAAGAAGCTCTTTATAACCCGGAATGTGTGCCGAAAGCGTTTAATATCGGTGATTCGGGCGACAACATCCTGCTCTATCAGAACAGGCTTCAAAAACTCGGTTATCTCACAACGGAGCCCGACGGCATCTACGGAACCGATACTCAGATGGCGGTTCGCAGATTCCAAGAGCAGAATTCGCTTATTGCGGACGGCTATCTCGGACCTATCACGAGGGATACGCTGATGAGCGATGATGCAGTCGGCAATGCGCTCAGCTACTCCATGCACGGGTCGGATGTTAAAAATGTTCAGCAGAGACTGTATGAGCTTAACTATCTCCGCGCAAAGAATATCAACAGCTACTACACAAGCCTTACCGAAAAAGCCGTGAAGCTTTTCCAAAAAAATAATGGACTTACCGTTGACGGCAAAGTCGGAAGGCACACCATGAACGTTCTGTTTTCCGATGATGCGGTGCGCGCCTCCTCCCCGGTAACGGATGGCGGAACCGGAGGCGGCGGTGGCGGCGGCGGAAGCAATCCTACGCCCAAGCCTTCCGATCCCGATCCGGATCCCGATCCCGGTGAAGGCGCAAGTGAGCGTATCGACAGGTTTATCCGCATTGCGCGGAGCAAACTCGGTTGTCGCTACGTTCGCGGCGGAAAAGGACCGAACGTGTTTGACTGCTCCGGTTTTGTATACTGGTGCATCAACAAGGCAGGCATTTCGCAGGGCTACATGACGAGTTACATGTGGCGCAGCTGCACCCGCTATCAGCGCAACAACAATATCAACAACGTCAAACGCGGAGATGTAATCGTTTATTACGGTCACGTTGCAATATGCAGCGGCAAGTGGACAATGATCGATGCATCGCAGTCCAACGGCAGGATCGTTGAACGCTCGTTCAATTCCAACTATTGGCACCGCAACTTCATCTGCTCATTCCGCATATTCAGATAATATCGGAAAAGCAGTCGAACAGAAAATTTAACTTCATAAGGCGGAGCGGTGAATGCATTGCTCCGCCGATTTCTTTTGCGGCAAAAAAACACTTGCAATTATCCTTCGAATGCTGCATAATGAAAAGCGCAAAGAAACAACACAAAAAGGCATGAAGCAGCCGACGGTGCATAAAGGCAACGACATATAAGTGCCGACGGCATATGCCGATGCAAAAAAGAACGGACAGCGAATGACTATGAAAAAAGAAAGCAGACGCAATATTTCAAAAAAAACGGTTTATTTCGGCATTGTTTTCACAGCGGCGGGTTTTGCTTTGCTTGCTGTGCTTTTTGCGATGACGGGCAAACAAAACTCAACCATGAGCAGGCTTCGGGCGGAAAGGGAGGAACAGCAGCGCAAACTTCAGGAGGCCGAAATTCAGCAGGAGGGGCTTGAAGAGCTGAATGCATACATTTCGAGCAGTGAATTCCTGATAAGATACATGCGCGAAACGCAAGGATATATGCTGGACGGAGATATAAGGTTTGATGTTGATGATCCGAATGCAATTATCACAACATCGGTGCCGATTTCAAGCGCACCGGTCTCTGCCGACGCTCACGATACGCCGGAACCTGCGGAGCCGACAGCAGAACCCTGAAGAGGCGCAATCTGCGAATACAACCTGCACAGGAGTAAAAAATGACGGATACTTACATAAAAAAAGACATTGTCGGCGGAGCGGATTCCGCTGCGGTTATTGATATAGGTTCAAACTCAATCAGATATGCGGCGGGCAGGAACGGAAAAAAACTCGTAATAACAACGCGTCTCGGCTCAGGTCTTGCACAAACCGGGCGGCTTGATGAGGAACGAATGGAAAAGAGCATTTCCGTAATTTCAGCTTTGGCATCGAATGCCCGTCATTCGGGATATATTCCTTTCGCCTATGCGACAAGTGCGGTCCGCGATGCATCGAACAAAGCTGAATTTGTAAACAGATTAAAGCAAAAATGCGGTATCACGGTCGATGTTTTAAGCGGAGAAAGAGAGGCACAGTATGCGTTTGAAGCGGCATGTAATTCTTCCGACGGGTGCAGCGCACTCATTGATATCGGCGGCGCGTCAATGCAGATTGCGGAGGCAAAAAGTAAGGTGAGTTATCCGATAGGCTGCGTTCGCGGAAAAGATATTGCGCTGCAAAACAGCGGCAAAACGGACTGCGATGATGATTTTGAGACGCAGCGTACCGCAATAAACCAATATATGGATGAAATAATCGGCACGCCGAACCGACGGCTCGGAAAATGTGCGGGAATCGGAGGAACAATAACCACTCTCGCTGCTCTTTCGCTCGGTATGCGTGAATATGACCGCGATGAAATTGAAAAAGCTGTTCTTAACAAGTCAGAGGCTGAACAGCTGATTGTAGGATTGAGCACAATGGGCACGGAAAGAAAACTAAACCCGCTGCTCAGAGAGAGGCACGACGTCATAATGTATGGGGCGGCTGTTCTGGCACATGCAATGGAGCTGTTCGGGATTGAAGAGGTTCATGCCCGTGATCGTGACGGGTTGGACGGATACATGCAGTATGTGACGGAGCATTTGCTCTGAGAAACTGCCGAAGGTTGTGCCGAAAAATAAGCGAAAACAGAAAAGAAAAGCATTGCTTGAGGAGGATTAAATAATGAGACTGATTATAGCGTCAAACAATAAAAATAAGATTCGCGAGATTAAAGAGATACTCGGTGACAAATTTGAAGAAATTGTTTCAATGAGAGAAGCGGGCATTGAACTCGATGTTGAAGAGGATGCGGATTCGTTCATCGGCAATGCACGCAAAAAGGCGGAGGAAACAGCGAAACTTTGCCCGCAGGATGCCGTGCTTGCGGATGATTCGGGCCTTTGTGTCGATGCTCTGAACGGCGCACCGGGAGTGTATTCGGCAAGATTCGCCGGGGAGGGGCATGATGACGCCGCAAACAGGGCAAAGCTTTTTGCCGAACTTCGTGATGTTCCCGCCGAAAGAAGAACTGCGCATTTTGCATGTGCAATGGTGCTTGTGCGTCCGGGAGAGCCCAATATTGAGGTTGTCGGAAGGGTTGACGGCCGCATTCTGTTCGAAGAGCGCGGTGAAAACGGTTTCGGATATGATAATATGTTTTTGTATGAACCGTTCGGCCTGAGTTTTGCGGAAATCGATGCCGAACGCAAGAACGGCGTCAGCCACAGGCGCAGAGCGTTGGAACTGGTGCTCGATGCGCTGAAAAAACAGTAATCGTTTCAGCAGAAGATACAGGGTAAAAAACAAAGCAAAAAACAAATGCCTCCGCGGAATGCGGCGGACTCGGGGAGAGCGTACGAAAGATGAAAGTTGCAGTTGTCAGCGATACACACGGCTGCCTGTCCATGCTTGACAGGTGCATTAAACTCGCAGGTCAGGTTGATGTGTGGTGTCATTTGGGGGATTTGACTTCGGATGCCGAAGCGCTCATGAGCAGAACGAATGCGAAGGTTTATGCGGTGCGCGGGAATTGCGATTATTTCGGAGGTTCGGCGCAAAGATACGAGAGCGAAGCCGTTGTTGAGCTTGGCGGAGCAAGAATCCTGATGATGCACGGCCATACGCACGGAGTCAGCCCGTATTCGTATGACAAAGCTGCATACAGGGCGGAGGAACTGCATTGCTCCGTGCTGCTGTTCGGACACACGCATATTTCAATCGTGAACAATGACGGGAGAGTGCTTGCGGTGAATCCGGGCAGCCCGTCCTGTCCGCGCGGAGGCAGAAGTCCCTCGTTTGCTCTGCTCGAAATTGAGAACGGCGATGTGCGGGCAGAAATTATAACAATGTGAAATTTTACGCCGAATTTATTTCGAGAAAACGAAAAAGGAAAAACATACCAAAATACTCGGAATTTAAGGAGGCGCGGTATTTTAAACTACAAACAGGACAAAAAATAAATATATTGTTGAACTCCGCAGAACGGCAAATGTCGATTTGCGGTTTTTTTGTCTGAATTTCGGGCATTTGAAGCCCGTTTTTTGCCGCAGCGGGCAAATTTTCGGGAAAAACACGCACGCGAACAAGCTCGAATTATAAAAAGTATAATATCGATATTTCTTTCGCCTGCTTGCAAAAAGCATGGTTGCGTGTTATAATCACAATTGGCATAGGCGAATGCAAAAAATGAAAGTATTTGCCGTTCGTGCCGATTTATATCGAAGTCATACAATGAATGAGTATAGATTCGAAAGGAGCAATCACAGTCAATGTATAAGATTACGCTGAGAAAAGAACTCAATCCGACCGTCACCATGATGGAAATCGAGGCTCCCCTCGTGGCGAAAAAGGCAGAACCCGGTCAGTTCATCATTCTGCGCGTCAACGAAGACGGCGAGAGAATCCCCCTGACCATTGCGGGTTATGACAGAGAAAAGGGCACAGTAAGAATCATTTTCCAGATTGTCGGTGCAACAACAACTCTGCTTAATGCAAAAAAAGAAGGTGAATACATTCAGGATTTCGTCGGTCCCCTTGGCGTTGCAACCCATATCGAAGGGCTGAAGCGTGTTTGCATCGTCGGCGGCGGCGTGGGCTGCGCAATCGCTCTGCCCATTGCACAGAAGCTGCATGAAATGGGCTGCGAGGTAACAAGCGTTATCGGTTTCCGCAGCAAGGATCTGCTGATTCTTGAAGATGAGTTCAAAGCTGCTTCCGACAGGCTCTTTGTTATGACAGACGACGGTTCTTACGGCAGGCACGGCAATGTTTGCGTACCTCTCAACGAAATGTTCGCAAACGGCGAAAAATTCGATGAAGTTATCACCATCGGTCCGTTGATTATGATGAAATTCGTTGTTGCAGCCGTCAAGCCCACGGGCATTCCCTGCACGGTTTCAATGAACCCGATAATGATCGACGGCACAGGCATGTGCGGCGGCTGCCGCCTCACCCTGCACAGGGACGGCGAGCGCATCACAAAGTTCGCATGTGTTGACGGCCCCGACTTCAACGGCTATGAAGTTGATTTTGACGAAGCAATGAGCAGGGGTGCGATGTATCGCGATTTCGAACGCCATGCGCTCGAAGAAACCTGCAATCTTCTCAACAAGGAGGTAAAATAATATGCCTAACATGAGCCCCAAAAAGAACGAAATGCCCACCCAGGCACCCGAAGTACGCGCGCACAACTTCAACGAGGTTGCAACCGGCTATTCCGAAGAGACCGCACTTGACGAGGCGCTCCGCTGTCTCAACTGCCCGAATATGCCCTGCGTCAGCGGCTGCCCGGTCAACATCCATATCCCCGAGTTTATCGCAAAGATTCGCGAGAACGATTTCGAGGGCGCATATCAGGTCATTCAGCAGACCTCCTCTTTGCCCGCAGTCTGCGGCAGGGTATGTCCTCAGGAACTCCAGTGCGAAAGCAAGTGCGTTCGCGGCATCAAAGGCGAACCCGTCGGCATCGGCAGACTTGAACGCTTTGTTGCAGATTGGCACAATGCACATTCTTCCGAAGCTCCCAAAGCTGCGCCTTCCAACGGCCACCGCGTTGCAGTTGTAGGTTCCGGCCCCTCCGGCCTTACCTGCGCGGGCGACCTTGCCAAGAAGGGCTATAAAGTCACCGTTTACGAAGCTTTGCACACCGCAGGCGGTGTTCTTGTTTACGGTATTCCCGAATTCCGTCTGCCCAAGGCAATTGTTCAGAAGGAAGTTGACAACCTGACCGCCATGGGCGTTGATATGGAAACCAACACCGTTATCGGCAAGACTCTCACCATTGACGAGCTGTTCGAACAGGGCTTTGAAGCTGTTTTTGTCGGTTCCGGTGCAGGTCTTCCCAACTTCATGAACATCCCCGGTGAGGCATACAAAGGCGTTTACTCCGCAAACGAATTCCTGACCCGCAGCAACCTCATGAAGGCATACAAGGCTGATCCCGTGACCCCCATCATGAAGGGCGGAAACGTTGCGGTCGTCGGCGGCGGCAATGTTGCAATGGATGCTGCAAGGACTGCGCTGCGCCTCGGTGCGGACAAGGTCTATATCGTTTATCGCCGCTCCCTTGAGGAACTTCCCGCTCGCCGTGAGGAAGTTGAACACGCAATGGAAGAGGGCATTGAATTCAAACTGCTCAACAATCCCGTTGAGATTCTCGGTTACAACAACCCCGATGACAAGCGCGATCCCAAGAACGGTTTCGTCACCGGCATGAAGTGCATCCGCATGGAACTCGGCGAACCCGATGAAAAGGGCCGCCGCCGTCCCGTTCCCGTGCCCGGCAGCGAGTTTGTGCTTGATGTCAACACCGTTATCATCGCAATCGGCACCAGCCCCAACCCCCTCATCAAGTCCACCACCAAGGGTCTTGAGGTAAACAAAAAGGGCGGAATTGTTGTTGAAGAAGGAACAGGTCTCACAAGCCGCGAAGGCGTTTACGCCGGCGGTGATGCCGTTACCGGTGCCGCAACCGTTATTTCCGCAATGGGTGCGGGCAAAGCGGCTGCAAAGGCGATCGACGAGTATCTCAGCAATAAATAATCGGTTCAAAGCTGCAATTTCGGCATAAAAACCGAAATTCGGCAATGAATTCGGCAATGAAAAAGATACTTGGCACAGTATCAATTTGATACCGTATCAAATACGCTCCGCTGTCCGAAATACGGCGGCGGAGCGCGGAAAAACAAAACCGAACAAAAACAATTTGCAGATTAAATCTCTGCCGACCGAAAAGCTTTGCGCGCGCATCATGCGTGCGGCATCGGTTCGGCTCGGGAGACCTGCAGGGGCTTTCCGGGCTTTTGTTTTTCAAAGGGATTTAAAAACAAATTTGTTTCAAAACAAAATCGGCAGTTTCCGGAGTTCGGAGAACACTCAGCCGCTGATGCGGCTCCCCGATTTGTTTCAAAACAAAATCGGCAGTTTCCGAAATTACGAGGAAACAACGATTTCAAAATATCTATTTTAATAAGGAGACGGAACATGAACAAAGAGTTCGATTACAACGTGCTCGATGAAATTCTGAAAGAACACAATTACGATGAATCCCACACCGTTACCATTCTTCAGGAAGTTCAGGCACACTACAGCTACCTGCCCAAGGAAGCTTTCCCTTATCTTGCGGAAAAGCTCGGCGTACCCGAGGCAAAGATTTACGGCGTTGCAACATTCTATGAGAATTTCTCCCTTGAACCCAAGGGCACGAATATCATTCGCTGCTGCGACGGCACGGCCTGCCACGTTCGCCATTCCACCGAAGTTCTTGACTATCTGCGCAAGGAACTCGGCCTTTCCGCAACGAAGAGAACAACGGATGACCTTAAATTCACCGTTGAAACAGTTTCATGTCTCGGCGCATGCGGTCTTGCACCGGTCATCACCGTAAACGGCAAAGTCTATTCCCAGATGACAAAGGAAAAGGCAGCCGAAGTCCTTAAGGAACTCAGGGAGGAGAATTAACATGCTTAAAAACAGGCAGGATCTTATCGCGCTTCGCGAGGGCTGCATGGCTGCGGCTCAGCTCCAGAAAAGAAGGATTCTTGTTTGCGCCGGCACGGGCTGCGTATCCAGCGGCTCACTGAAGATCTTTGACAGGCTCAAAGAACTCATCGAAGCAAACGGCATCAGCTGCCCCGTCGAACTCAAGGTTGAACCCCATGAACCCGGCATCCATGGCGGCGAGTGCGCATGTCACGCTCAGGCAGAAAATGCCGATAACAGCATCGCAATGAAAAAGAGCGGCTGCCACGGCTTCTGCGAAATGGGTCCCCTTGTTCGCATCGAACCCGAGGGATACCTCTACACCAAGGTTCAGCTTTCCGATTGCGAAGAAATCGTTGAAAAAACGATTCTCAACAACGAGCCCATCGACAGGCTTGCATATAAGCGCAACGGCGAAATCTACAGGAAACAGGAAGAAATTCCCTTCTACAAAAACCAGACCCGCATCGTTCTTGAACACTGCGGCCACATTGATGCACTTTCCGTCAAGGAATATCTCAGCATCGGCGGTTACACCGCTTTTGAAAAGGCTCTGTTCGACATGACTCCCGATGATATCGTTAACGAAATCTCCGAGTCCAAGCTCCGCGGCAGAGGCGGCGGCGGCTTCCCCACCGGCAAAAAGTGGGCACAGGTCAAAGCACAAAAAGCCGAACAGAAATACGTTGTCTGCAACGGCGACGAGGGCGACCCCGGCGCATTCATGGACAGGAGCATCATGGAAGGCGACCCGCACCGTATGCTCGAAGGTATGATGATCGCAGCAGTTGCCTGCGGCGCAACCGAAGGTTATATCTATGTCCGTGCCGAATACCCCCTTGCGGTATTCAGACTCCGCACCGCAATCGAACAGGCAAAGGAAATCGGCCTGCTCGGCAAGAACATTCTCGGCAGCGGCTTTGATTTCGATCTCCATATCAACCAGGGCGCAGGCGCATTCGTTTGCGGCGAAGGTTCCGCATTGACCGCTTCCATCGAAGGCAAGCGCGGTATGCCCCGCACCAAGCCCCCGCGCACCGTTGAACACGGTTTGTTCGAAATGCCCACCGTTCTCAACAACGTTGAAACCTATGCAAACGTTCCTTCCATCATCTCCAAGGGCGCAAAGTGGTTCTGCACCATCGGTACCGAATCCAGCCCCGGCACGAAGGCGTTCGCAATCACCGGCAATATTGCAAACACCGGTCTTATCGAAGTCCCCATGGGCACCACTCTGCGCGAAGTCGTCTATACTGTCGGCGGCGGTATGCGCGGCGAAGGTCAATTCAAAGCCGTTCAGATCGGCGGCCCTTCCGGCGGCTGTCTGACCGAAAAAGATCTTGACCTGCCCCTTGATTTCGACTCCCTCAAGAAAGTCGGCGCAATGATCGGTTCCGGCGGTCTTGTCGTCATGAACGACAAAACCTGCATGGTCGAAGTTGCACGCTTCTTCATGCACTTCACCCAGAACGAATCCTGCGGCAAGTGCACCCCCTGCCGTGAAGGCACCAAGCGTATGCTTGAGATCCTTGAGCGCATCGTTCACGGCAAGGGCGAAGAAGGCGACATCGAGCTGCTGCTCGAACTTGCGGACACCGTATCTTCCACCGCTCTTTGCGGTCTCGGAAAATCCGCACCCAACCCCGTCGTCAGCACGATTAAAAACTTCCGCGACGAATACGAAGCGCATATTTTCGAAAAACGCTGCCCCACCGGCAACTGCGCAAGGCTGAAGAGAATCGTGATCGATCCCGCAGTCTGCAAAGGCTGCTCCAAGTGCGCAAGGCAGTGCCCCGCAGGCGCGATCAGCGGCGAGCTTAAGAGCCCGTTCCATATTGACCTTACAAAGTGTCTCCGCTGCGGCGCATGTATCACCGCCTGCCCGTTCCACGCAATCAGGGAGGAATAAACAATGGAAAAGAAATTTATGTATGTTGACGACATCGCCGTTGAGCTTAACGGCGAGAAGAACGTCCTTGAAGTTATCCGCAAGGCGGGCATCGACATGCCCACACTTTGCTACCACCCCGAGCTGTCCATCTACGGCGCATGCCGTATGTGCATGTTTGAAAATGAGCGCGGCGGTCTTGATGCTGCATGTTCCGCACAGCCCCGTGCCGGCATGAAGGTTTACACAAACACCGAAAGGCTCCGCAAGTATCGCAAGAATATCATCGAGCTGCTGCTTGCAAACCATTGCCGCGACTGCAACACCTGCGAAAAGAACGGAAACTGCAAACTTCAGCAGCTTGCAAAGCGTTACGATGTTCGCACCGTTCGTTTCCCCAACACCGCAAAGACCGATGTTGACGATTCTTCCGTAAGCATCACCCGCGATGCAAGCAAGTGCATCCTCTGCGGTCAGTGCGTCCGCATGTGCAACGAGATTCAGTCCGTCGGCGCGATCCACTATGCGCACCGCGGCTCTCATATGCTCATCAGCACCGCCTTTGAACGTCCCATTGCCGAAACCGTATGCGTCGGCTGCGGTCAGTGCGCGGCAGTCTGCCCCGTCGGTGCAATCACCATCAAGCAGGATACCGCAAAGGTTTGGAAGGCGATCGCCGATAAGAACCTTGTTGTAACGGCGCAGGTTGCTCCCGCCGTCCGCGTTGCGATCGGCAAGGAACTCAACATGCCCGAAGGAACCGATGTCATGGGCAAACTCGTTGCCGCAATGCATCGCATGGGTATCGACAAGGTATACGACACATCCGTCAGTGCCGACCTCACCATCCTTGAAGAAACCGCAGAATTTGTTGAACATCTCGGCAAAAATACCGGAATGCCCCTGTTCACTTCCTGCTGCCCCGGCTGGATTCAGTTTGCAGAGAAGAAGCATCCCGAAATCATGCCCTATATCTCCACCTGCAAATCCCCGATGCAGATGCTTTCCGCGCTCATCGTCGAGCAGCAGAAGGATTGCGAAAAGAAACATTTCAACATCGCCGTAATGCCTTGCACCGGCAAAAAATTCGAGGCTGCACGCAGCGAATTCACCCATGACGGCAAGCCCGATGTTGATGCTGTTATCACAACTCAGGAGCTCATCCACATGATCAGGACTGCCGGCATCGAATTCGATACCGTTGTTCCCGAAGCTATCGATGCACCTTTCGGCATGTTCTCCGGTGCAGGCGTCATTTTCGGCGCAACCGGCGGCGTTACCGAGGCTGTTCTCCGCAGGGTTTCCGATGACAAGTCCATCAATGCAATCCGCAGCATCGGCAATTGCGGCGTTCGCGGTACCGAAGGCGTGAAGGAATTCACCGTTCCCTTCAACGGCGGCGAACTGCGCATTGCGGTCGTAAGCGGTCTCGGCAATGCCGAGAAGCTTATCAAGCAGCTTCTTGCAAAAGAAGTCAGCTTTGACTTTGTTGAAGTTATGGCGTGCCCGGGCGGCTGCGTAAACGGCGGCGGTCAGCCTGTTACCCTCGAAAATGCAAAGAAAGTCAGGGCGGACGGTCTGTATTCTTCCGATATGACCAACACGCTTAAGACTTCCGACACCAACCCCCTCATGGATAAGCTCTATGCCGATTATGTCAAGGGCAGGAACCATGAGATGCTCCACGTTCACTATAAACATAACTGAGTCATTGTGCACGGTTTGCGCATGAGTCGGTAACGTAGGAAGTGAATTTCACAGAAATTAACTTTCACAGAAATTGACTTTTCATAGAAACAGACTTTCACTCCGTCCGGATTTGATTTCGGACGGAGTGAATTTATTGCCCGGAGTGAGCTTTTTATGAGAAACGGGCTGCTTAAAGTTCTTATTCTGCTCGATGATACCGGAATTCGTGAGTTAGAAGTGCTGAAACGAACTTTCAGGGTAATGTAAAATAATAAACAGAGCAGAAGGGACAGTTCGCTGTCCTTTTTTGCATTTTTGATGAAGACGGGGGTTGAAAAAACAACTTGAATGGTATAATATAAAGAACAGAAAATACTCGGACGGAGGTAATTCCGAAATGAAATTAACCAAGGAAAACTTCATGCTTTTTAACGATAATTGGGCACTTGTCACAGCGGGCAGCCTGACGCATTACAACACGATGACGATAAGCTGGGGCAGTCTCGGCTGCATATGGAACGGTGAGGATTCGGCGCGCCCGATAGTTTCCGTTTATGTCAAACCCTGCCGCTATACGCATGATTTCATTGAAAAAAACGAAATTTTTACGGTCACATTCTTTGATAAGAAATATAAGCCCGATCTTGGTATTCTCGGCAGAGAGTCCGGACGCGACGGCGATAAAGTTGCAAAAACGTCACTCACTCCGATTGCGGTTGGCGGCAGTGTCGGCTTCAGGGAAGCGGAAACAACAATAGTTTGCAGAAAAATATATAAACAGGATTTTGATACCGCAAACATGCCTAAGTCAGTGATTGAGGCTTATTATCAGACCGAAGCACCGCACACGATGTATATGGGTGAGGTGCTTGAAATAATCGAAAAGAAATAAGAAACATACGGATAAGGACAGAGCTGCTCTGCAATAATATCTGCGCCGGCAACCGCGGCGATACTAATCATGAAAGAAAAAATTGCTGATAAGGATTGGAATTTTACACCGCTTACACATGAATACTTTCATCGCGGCGGAAAAACGGGAGTGCTGCTTCTGCATGGCTTCACAGGCACTCCCGCAAACATGCATTCAATTTGGAGATGTCTTGAAGCTGACGAACAGGAATGCCGCTTGAATACAGCGGTCGAAAACGAAAACGGATACACAATTTACGCTCCGCTGCTGTCGGGTCATGGGACAAATCTGCGGAACATGCGGAAATCATGCGCACGGGAATGGATAGATGACGCGTTAAAAGCCTATGACCGATTGACTGCGGCGGGATGTGAAAAAATCTATGTTGCCGGGTTAAGCATGGGCGGACTGCTTGCTGCAATTGTTGCTTCCGAAAGACGAGTTGACGGCGTAATTATGATCTGCGCACCGGCGAAGATGAAGCTTTATCTGCATATTTGCAGATTTATTTCGCTTGCGGTGCCTTATATTATAACGGGTGAACCTCACTGGCAGGAGGATGAGGAAGCGCAAACTTATATGGGCATGGCCACAGCAAGAATTTCCGATTTGAATAAAATACGCCGCCGTGCAAACAAAGCGGTTTCGAAAATAACTGCACCGCTGCTCGTAATTCAGTCGCGAGAGGATAATAAGGTTGCACACGGCAGCGCGGAACGGATTCTTCGGAGTGCAGAATCAGCCAAAATTGCGGAAGCTGTGTTTTTTTCGGGTGCGAAGCACGGAATAACATACAGCAACAAGAGGGGTGAGGCGGCCGAATGTGTAAAAAACTTCATTGCAGCGCAAGATTCGGGGGGATAAAAATGCGCCTTTTGAGAGCTGCCGACTGTGCCGAATTTGCAAAAAAAGCGGAAATTGCGAATATACTTTTTAATATAATGAGCGAACAGAGGGCAAAAAGGGGTTATAAATGTCGAAAGGGAATTGCAGCATTCCGGGAGGGGTATGAACAACACGGAAGGCATGGTGGCGTAAAAAGGGGCGGAAAGAAAAATGGAAAAAGGTGTTGACAAAAGCTTGCGG
>ERZ780141.93-NODE-93-length-68476-cov-6.684161_pt1 | contig 68476 bp, 50 predicted proteins | sample MGYA00433080_ERZ780141 | MGnify/ENA primary metagenome ERZ780141 (study PRJEB29588, sample SAMEA2154047) | human gut metagenome | biome: human gut; feature: human-associated habitat; material: faeces | place: Denmark | collected 2008/2010 ... | reverse complement strand
CGTCCCTACCGGCAAGCGTTTTCCGACAGCGCGGAAAGCCCCATAAAATCTGCGCTTCTAAAATTCCGAAACCATTCCAAGCCCTAATGCCCGAATTGGGGTAAATAATCCACTAACGATACAACCCCTTAACAGAAATCAAAAAAATGCTGTCCGACCATCGTCGAGCAGCATTTTTTGAGTATATGTGATTATATCATTAATCTGAATAATACTTCGAGTTCTTAGCGCCACTGCCATAATAGCCGTATCCGTAGCCATAACCATAGCCATACGAGCCACCGGCCGTTGTGGTGCCGTTAAGCACAAGCGCCATATTCTTAAATTTATCGTTGCGATAGTCGTTTTCAAGAACTGGCAACATACTGCGTTCAAGCAAGCCAGCGCGAATGATAAACAATGTTCTGTCTACCAATTGCTCAATGATCGATGTATCTGCAACAATGTTCACTGGTGGACAGTCGATGAAAATCATATCATATTTGCCACGCAATTGCTCAATTATCTGTGAGAACTTTTCGCCTTGAAGCAATTCGGTTGGGTTTGTAGGAATCACGCCAACTGGTATGTATTGCAGATTGTGCTTGCTTGTGTGGATAGTTTTTTCAAGCGAGTCAACTTGACCAGTGAGATAGTGCACCAAACCGATACCGCCCATACCCAGCGACTTCGACAACGAAGCATGACGGACGTCACAGTCAATCACAAGCACCTTCTTGCCCTTTATCAAATATGACACCGCAAGGTTGATTGCGATAAATGTCTTACCCGAACCAGGGTTATATGACGACACGGCAAACACATTCTTTGTGCGATCCTTGTCAACCAAGAATTCCACGTTGGTGCGCAGGATACGGAATGCCTCATTGATGATGTTTCGGCTACCTTCTTCCACTACCACCTTACGAACGCTGCTCACCTTCTTCTTTTCCCAGATGTGGCGCTTTGGCTCGATGCTTGGCACTTCACCAACAAATGGCATAGTCACAGCATCTACCACATCCTTGCGGCCACGCACCTTGGTGTTGAGCATAGTCATTGCATAAAGCACGCCACCAGGCAATGCCAAACCAAGGATGAATGCCACCATAAGGATTTTAGCCTTCTGAGGGCCAATTGGCGCACTGCTGCCGTGAGGGCTCGATACGATGCGAGTGTTGTATGCAGTAAACGCTTGTTTCAATTCGTTCTCCTCGCGCTTCTGCAACAAGAAGAGATACAAGCTTTCCTTCACCTTCTGCTGACGCTCAACAGAGAGAAGACTCTTGGCCTGTGTTGGGTTGTTTTGAATGCCGGTCAATGCGCGTGCATTGTAGCCTTGCAAGCTCTTGATTTGTGAGTTAAGCGATGTCACAACATAATCGAGGCTCTGCGAGATTGCTTGGCGCATTGCAACAAGTTTTGCGTCTAAATCCTTAACGAAAGGGTTCTCTGTAGAACTGTTGGCAACAAAATTGTTACGTTGCAAGAGAGTCTTATTAAATTCGCTGATTTGATTTTCAACACCGACATTCTCCACGCCGCTATTTGCAGGCAACAACTTAAACAGGTTCACATCATTGCCACTCACGATGCCAGCACGAATGGTCTTAGCCATATACAACTGGTTGTTGAGATTCATCAAGTTTTGGGTCGACATGTTTGCCTCTTGCATATACAAAGCACCAGCAGCAGCCACGTCTGGCACCATATTGGCACTCTTATATGAACTAATGTCGGCATCCACGTTGCCAAGTTCGCCCTCAATCACGCGCAGGCGATCGTTGATAAACTTAGATGTTGACACAGCTATTTGGTTCTTGTCTTCCTCCCAGTGCTCGTTGTAAACAGCGATAAGGGTGTTGATAAAATCCTTTGCACGATCAATATTCACATCAGTATATGCGATATCAATCACTGTGTTTTGCTTGCTGTTTGTAGCCACATTCAGTCGCTTAACCGACGATGCTACCGATGCCTCTGAAGTGATCTTGCTCACGTAGATGCGATTCACAGCCTTAGCATTGGCTTTCTTCACATACGATGGAGATGCCATTATCACCACATTGCCGGCGATAGTCTTGATTGGCTGACCGATCTTACCCTTATAGGTGCCACTCGATTCTTCCTTCTTAAACACCATATCTGAGATCTCTACGCTGCCATTATTACCAAGTTCTACAGTGAATGTGCAACTCTCGTCGTCTTTCACGTTAGCCAACGAAGCGATAATTGGGCTTGTGGCGCCATAGAGGGTAACTCTGTGGAACGAACCGTCGGTGTAATATTTCACATCAAGGTTTAGACGCTTGATGGTCTCCAAAATCACGTCGGGCGACTTAAACACCTCAACCTCATTGTTCACATCACTCTTTGTGGTTCCCAATCCCATGTCGGAGAATGCCGAAGCCACATCCATTGCCGAAGAACCGCCCTTGCCGTCCTCCTTAATCATCACTGATGCCGATTGCTCGTAGGTAGGCTCAATGCGTAGCGCATACATCAATGCGATGCCAACGAATGCAACCACCGACACCAAAAACCATTTCCAGTTTGATAAAAACAATCCCCAGATGTCTGACAAAGTGATAGAATCACCACTCTGCTCAAAATTGTCTAATTGTTCTGCCATATTTTGTCTATTATTTTTCCTATTACTTAAATACCAACACAGCCACTGTGGTGAGCAATGATGCCAATGAAATCCAGAACGATGTACTCAACACGGTGTTACCGTTCACTGTGCTTTGGCGGGCACGCATATCGTTTGGTGCAACATACACCATATCGCCTTGCTGCAGATAGTAGGCTGGCGACGATGTCACCGAAGCAGCATCCACCATATTGATGGTGTAGATGTTTTGTTGCGAGCCTTCGGTGCGAACCACCTTCACCTTGTCGCGCACACCATAGATGGTGAGGTCGCCGGCAGCACTCAGCGCATCGTAAATTGTGTAGTTGTCGCGGTCAATCGCATATCGTCCAGGACGAGCCACTTCACCCAATACACTCACCGACAGATTGTCGTATTCCACTGTCACAGTCGGATCGTTGAGCATACCAGTGCTGATGATTTTTTGCTTAAGTGCATCGGAAATCTCCACGCGCGACATTCCTGCCACATGCACCTTGCCTAAACATGGAAATTCGATATTGCCATCGGCATCCACAGCATACGACATCACGCCGTTTGATGTGTTGTTTGCGCCAGTTGCCGTAGACCCTTGACCCAAGCGGGTGGAAATATATGGCAAATTGAATGGCATAGCCAACTCCGGATTGCGGCTATTAACGGCTATTGTCAATTTGTCGTTCGGTTTTACTTTTATGATTTTCGACTCAACAAGCGTGAGTGTTGAACCATCTTTTACATCCTGAAAATACTCAATCTGCTTAGATGTGCCGCACGAGGTCAATAGCACTGCAGCCACAGCAATTACAATGTGCTTAATCTTCATATAACTATTTGATTATCTATTTATTTCTTTTTCGTTTTTCCCGATTTTGGGCATGAATGAAATGAGATTTATTTAATCAATGTCTCCATTGCATTATCCCGTGCCTATTGAAATCCATCAACCAACACAGAAATCCATTACGCTTTAATTATGCAAATTTAGCAATTCTTTTTCATCTTTTATTAATTTACGAGCATTATAATTTAGCAAAAGCCCACATTATCACTATTTTTCGCAAAATTTCCCACATCCAACCGTTTTCCCCGTTTATACAAAAAAATCAGTTGATACGGCTCTTTTATGCCATATCAACCAATCACTATCATTCGTGGAGCGGTAGACGGGGCTCGAACCCGCGACCCTCAGCTTGGGAAGCTGATGCTCTACCAACTGAGCTACTACCGCAAAAAATCGTTTCTATTTATGGTTTCTTACCTCTCATCACAGCGTTCACTTGTGCCTCACCGTCAACTTCAACATATTTGATGGTCACAGTGTCGCCTATCGACCAAGACACACGCTTTGCCGGATCTAAGTCGGGATAACTGAAATTAAGTGTATCGCCATTCTCATCAAGTATGGTGATGCTATTCATAGCACCATCAATGGCAACACCTATCGACGTCTGCTCTTCATCAACGGTATCTTCTGGTGAAACCGAAACCACTGTTGAATCAGCACTCTCCTCTTTGCTTCCGCTATTGCCGCACGACCACATTCCCATGGCCAATGCTGCCAACATTATCATCGATAGCTTTTTCATAAAAACCTCCTTTTCTCTTTTACAACGCAAATATAGTGCAAAAATATTGGATGGATATTAGCAATTTACATACTTTAAATAATGTGGGCAAAACACATTCCCATCACCCCTCTACCTTTGCCTATGTAAACAAAAAGAAAGGAGAAAACTATGAGACTAAACGATTATCAACTCACACTTGGCGACGCCATCTATGCTTCGCTCTCTATCGACGGAAGCCCGGTGGCAAACATCAATAGCACGCGCTTCGGTAGCATCAGCGATATAATCAGTCTCATCTATCACGTGGCAGGCCGATTTGCCGGAACAGCCAAGCTGCTCATACGCAACCAAAGCCGTGGATGGAACACCACAATGACTATTGCATCAAACAGCCAACCAGCCAAAAGCAACATGCCAGCAAAACAGCCGGTTGTAGAAAACGGACAATATCTAATTCCCTGGTAAAAAGTCCTTATTTTTTTACCTATAACATCATCACACATAATTTATTGATACCATGAATCACACATTGGTCGCTGCCCTATGAGCAGCGACCTTTTTTGATTCGCATCATTCAAAACAAAAAAATTCACAAAATCACGATAAAATCTGCCACAAATGATAAGAATGCTGATTTTTTTCCGTAATTTTACAAAGATTTTAAGTATATATGTTTAATGAGCATAAGTTATAGTCCGCAATAATACACATAACTATATGACAATAAACAGATAACATCATTCTGACTTAAATTTTTAGTAGAATTTATTATATTAATAAGAACTATTATGGTTTATACACAAGAAGTACAACACATGTGTTGTGTAGCAAAGGGTGCTAACCATCCTTCAGCTCCAATTCCAGAGGAGGGTAAATGGGTTAGAGCAAAAGAAATCAAGGACATTTCTGGTTTCACTCACGGCATTGGCTGGTGCGCACCACAACAAGGTGCTTGCAAACTTTCTCTTAACGTGAAAGAAGGCGTTATCCAAGAAGCTCTTGTAGAAACAATCGGATGTTCAGGTATGACTCACTCTGCAGCTATGGCAGCAGAAATCCTTCCAGGTAAGACTATCCTCGAAGCTTTGAATACCGACCTCGTTTGCGACGCAATCAACACTGCAATGCGCGAATTGTTCTTGCAAATCGTTTACGGCCGCACTCAATCTGCTTTCTCTGAAGGTGGTTTGCAAGTAGGTGCTGCTCTTGAAGACCTTGGTAAGGGTCTCCGCAGCCAAGTAGGTACTATGTTCGGTACTTTGGCTAAGGGCGTTCGTTACTTGGAAATGGCTGAAGGCTATTGCACTCGCATGGCTCTCGACGAGAACAACGAAGTAATCGGTTATGAATTCCTTCACCTTGGCAAATTCACTGAAGCGCTCAAGAAAGGTAAGACCCCAGAAGAGGCAATCGAAGCTGCAAAGGGCCACTATGGTCGCTTTGAAGATGCCGCTAAATACATTGACCCACGCAAAGAATAATTAGGAGGACAACATTATGGCAATTAGAGAAGTAAAATTTGAATCTCAAGACCGCCGTATGGCGCAAATTCTTGCTGCATTAAACGAAAACGGCATTAAAGATATTGAAGAAGCTAATGCTATATGCGAAGCTGCAGGTATCGACCCATATTTGACTTGTGAAGAAACTCAACCAATCTGCTTTGAAAATGCAAAGTGGGCTTATGTAGTAGGCGCTGCTATCGCTATCAAGAAGGGCTGCAAAAACGCTGCTGACGCTGCTGAAGCTATCGGTATCGGTTTGCAATCATTCTGCATCCCTGGTTCTGTTGCCGACGACCGCAAGGTAGGTTTGGGCCACGGTAACTTGGCTGCTCGTCTTCTCCGCGAAGAAACTAAGTGCTTCGCTTTCTTGGCTGGCCACGAATCTTTTGCTGCTGCAGAAGGTGCCATCAAGATTGCTGCTAAGGCTGACAAGGTGCGCAAAGAACCTCTTCGCGTTATCCTTAACGGTCTCGGCAAGGACGCTGCTAAGATCATCTCTCGTATCAACGGCTTCACTTACGTACAAACTCAATTCGACTATTTCACTGGCGAACTTAAGGTTGTTGATGAACACCCTTACTCAAACGGTCCTCGCGCTAAGGTGAAATGCTACGGTGCTGACGACGTTCGCGAAGGTGTAGCTATCATGTGGAAGGAAGGCGTTGACGTTTCTATCACCGGTAACTCTACTAACCCAACTCGTTTCCAACACCCAGTTGCTGGTACTTACAAGAAAGAACGCGTATTGGCTGGTAAGCCTTACTTCAGCGTTGCTTCTGGTGGTGGTACAGGTCGTACTCTTCACCCAGACAACATGGCTGCAGGTCCTGCTTCTTACGGTATGACTGATACCCTCGGCCGTATGCACTCTGACGCTCAATTCGCTGGTTCTTCTTCAGTTCCTGCTCACGTTGAGATGATGGGCTTCCTCGGCATTGGTAACAACCCAATGGTAGGCTGTACAGTTGCTGTTGCAGTTGACGTTGCTACTGCTCTTGCTAAGTAATTTCGACTTATACGAAACACTTAAATATCACAAATCCTTTTGGAGCTTTTCCAGAAGGATTTTTTTGTTCCCCTACCTAAACCCTACGACCGATTTGGATAAACCAAAAGAGCAGAAACCACATTTGGTTTCTGCTCTCTTAACCCAATTCGTCATTAGGGATTGGAAGAATTTCGGAATTTTAGAAGTGCAGATTTTGATTGCTTTTTAAAGAGTAATAGCCAGCTATTGCGAGTTAAAAACAAACAAAATATGCCTTATAAAAAACGAAAGACTCCAAGCAGTAGTGATAATTTCAAATATACGTCCTAATGACTGATTTTGGTTTAACCCAATTCGGGCAAACGAAATTGCCGCGATATGTTCATTAATTTTCCTCTATAAACATTGGATCCCAAGCAGGAAGCATAATTGGCTTTTGCTTCAAGAGTTTCAATGTTTCTGCCGAGATAAATTTCTTTTCGATTACGAATCTAAACATATATTCGTTGAACCACTCATCTGTCATCACAAGATTGCCCTTGTAACCGCTGTTTGGTCCCCAGCTGTTTTCCACCAACCAGCGTGTTGGCGCCTTTGTGTTCATATCAACGTCTACAGCAATCAGCGTCATAGCGTGCGACGAACCACTTGCATGTGTGAGAATGCGCTCACGCTTATCCATGGTGAGTTGCATGCCGAGCAACGACTCATAGTCAAAATTATTCATATCGCATGTGCCCACGCTGCGGTTTAAGAATTTACCCACGTCGCAAGAGATATACATTGCCTTGTTGTCCTTGATTGACTCGATAGCGAACGGCTTGATATCCTCGATTGGGAGATTAAGGTAAACCCAGTCGTGACCCTCATAGGTGTGGCGGTCGTATTGTATCTGATACAACTTGCCATATTCGCGAGAAGGATCGTTCATGATAAGCACATAGTCGTTGGTCAAATCCTTTTCGCCCCACAATTCCTTGTAGAACGATTGTGGAGTGTAGGTCTTTTCGCTCACTAAGTTGCCAGAGTTAGTCTTATATTTCCAAGTGAATTCTTTTGGAGGAATGCCATAAGCCAACGTGAGCATACGATATACATTGCCGAGCATCTTCACCTTAGTTTCTTCAAGAGCATTTTTCTTGGCGCCATTAGCAGCCTGCTTGCGCAATTGCATGCCATAGTCGCGCAATTGCCATTTCAGTTGTGAGTCAAATTGCGATGTGCTGTTGCTAATCAATGTTTCTGGCATAGCCGACTTAGGCACAACGCCATATTTCTTCACCAAATCGGCAACACCTGTGAATGTGCCACCGTCGCTCAGCGGATTTGAGAACAACCAATCAACGGTTCTGTCTTCAAACGATTTGTCGGCTGTATCAATCACATTTTGCAAAAACATGTTAGACTTCTCAAGTTGGTCGTAGAAAAATAGATATACCTGCGACAATTCCAATTCCGGAAGATTGTGCTCGCTGATAGCTTGTGCGCGAAGCACGTTCATACCGGTAAACAACCAGCAACGGCCCGACTGCTTTTGGTCAGTGACTCCCTTTGTAAACACGCGGTAAGTGAAATCGCCATCTGCCACACCATTGAGCGTAGAGAAACCTGTTGCCAATGTGTTGAGCGAAGTTGTTGCCATGGCATTACGAGCCACCTTGTCAACCACAGTCTGCGGTTGCGAAGCAAGTTGGTTTAGCACTTTTGGCGTGATGGCGCTCTGTGCCATACAGCCCACTGCGATGCCAGTACCCATCACAGCCGTCATCAAGAATCTGTTTATTCTCATTTTCAATATATCTTTTAAGATTAATAAAATTATTCTATTTTCATCACCAGTTCATAATTCTCCACATGCACCTTCACCTTATACGGCGTAGCACTCTTGCGAGGCTTCGCTCCGGCATAGTAGTAAAACCTGTGCTGAAGGTCAAACGAGCGCACCTTCACCAGTCGTGTTTCACCCTTAGAGATGTTGCAATCCACCGTCACCGTGCGCTTGTGAAGCATCGCGCCTTTCACGTCGGTATATAATAATGTGAGCGTGATGTGGCCGATGTGGCCATCTGTTATATTTGTCACGAAAAACGCTTCCTCATTATCGGTTGCTCGCTTGCTGTAGCCTTTTATCACCACAGGCGATGCCTTCACAGTATATTTATCGTCGCCAGTTGGCAACGAATCTTCTGTCACGATATTTGTCTCCGCAGCAGCCGACAAGTTCCTTCGCGTAGTCTTGGTTCGCGCCGCCATTGGCACCAACACCGCCATCACAAGCAATATGGAGAACAGTCGCTTCATAGCATCACAAATAACGTATCACACCATCTATTGTACCATCGTCGTCAGCCGACGGATAGACCTTCTTAAATCCCAACGGAAGCGACTCACTCCCCTTCTCGGCAATAACCGACAGCCCCTTGAACAATGTAGGCAGAAAGCGCGTAATGTTCATGCGAAATTTCAGCTTCACATCTGGCTTCACAAAGGTGAGCAACTCGCCATTGGCCGACAGCGTGGCCACACACCTAACTGGCTTAAACAGCGTCTGCACACTGCGTTCGCTATATAGCCACAAGGCAAATTTCTGCTTATCGGCACTCCGCTCAATATAACCGATTACTGTTCCGGGCAGCAAATCATAGTCGTCGGAATCGACATACACTATGCGATACGACATGCTATTGCCGTCGAGCGAGTCGCCACAACGCTCTATCACGAGGGTGGTTTTCTCTTCATTGTAATACCACACACCCTCTATGGGCTGCAACGCCATCGCCGACAATCGCTGCCTTACGGCTTCGTCGGAATAATCTGAATTGAGGATTTCTGATTGTTGTTTCACATGGCCATCATTAGCGCTATGCGCCATTGCACACACACTGCACACCAGCATCATCACGGCTGCAATATTTGCACGACAGCACATCATACTCTAACCCTTTAGTTGGTAGCAAACCTATAAGTAAGACCGAAACTCAAAATCTCCTTAAACTGCCAATAGTTCCACTTTTCATTCTTGTTAACCGACTTGTCGTAACGCAAGTGTGTATAGAATTGCGTGATCAAGTGACTTGTAACGTTGAAATTGAAGGTGTTTTCCCAATCGCCTTGCACATACTCATAGTTTGAGAACACATATAATCTCGACGACCAAGAGATAGAACTATTAAACTTTATGTTGAGTTTCGATTCGAGTTTCGAACCCACATTGAGAATCGTGTGATGGCCTTCGCGTATACCAAAGTTGGTAGGAGAAGGATTAACATCAGTCTTACACAACTTCATATTATAAGACACTGGAGAAAGCGACAGGTTGAATGTTCTCCATCCATCCTTACTCCTGTTATCATATGTGATACCCACACCGACGTTCAATTCGCCTGGGCTCAAGAATGCAGCCTTACGATTGTTGGTGTTAGTGGTGTAATTATTGAGCAACTGTGTTTTAAACTGCATTGATGCCGAATAATACCACTTTTTGATAGCCTTCACACCAAATTGAGTGTTCCACTGAAACAAATCGTCGCTAATGCTATAGTCGCGCAATTCATCGTTTGGAGCAGAGTTTATACCCAATTTATAGCGGATGGTGTTTGAGAAGATATAGTTAGGATGCAAGTTTTGATTCAATTGCACATTCCACTGCAAGTCGCTGAGGATATTCAGGATGTTATCACCACCCTGATACCAGTTTTCCGACATATATGCTTGAGAGAATTGCAGCGAAGTCACAAACGTGTGAAGCCAGTTGTGAAGTTTCACCTGCTGTGGCTTAGCATCCACACCCACATTGTTGTATTCGCGTGGCGCGATTGTCAGCGTGCGGCTCTTAGGATCAACTACGCTGATAAATTCCTTTGGAGCCTCAGGCAACGCATTCACATTATAAATCACTATGCCAGGGTTGTTCACCATAGCATTATATCTCAATCTGTCTTCCCAGTTTTTCTCTTCGATATCGTTGTTCAACCAATTGCGGTTTACATTCAATTGGTATCCGCTCTGTGGGTGCCATTGCTGTATGGTATCAGCGGCCAACTTTTGTTGGCAGAAAATCAGCGGAACATAGGCATACGACGGCTTCAAATCAATAGTATCATAGTCAAGCGTACGCCAATCGTTTAGCTTGATGGCTGGCACACGCATGAGTTCTTTCTGCACTGTGTCGGCACGATGATGTATTGTTTTATCCGATGCTTCCTGCGCAGTTGTGTGCTGCGACAATGCCATTGCAAACGCAAAAAATCCACAAATTTTGTATATCGAGTTACTCATCTTTTTAGTGTAAATTCCAATTTATCTATCCTTTGCAAAAATAGCAAAAATTAGCGTTAACCACAAGTGTTTGCCCGCTCTTTGCAGAATTATACTACCACATCACCCACCTGCCACAGCGAGTTTTTTCGACTTTGTGGTGTATTGCTCACCATCGGTAGAGATGCTTGCTCTATACACATAGATTCCGCGTGGCACCCTGCCTCCGCTCTTGTCGCAAAGGTCCCATGTAATTGGGAACGATGTATAAAGGTCGCTCTTACCGGTTTGCGAAACGCTCCACACCTCCTTACCCATGAGGTCGTAGACTTGCAGAGTGATTGTCAGCAACGCATCTGGGCGATTGTGCTTGAGATAGAACACGGCATCTTCAATAGCCGGATTGGCTGTGGTGTAGACGTCATAAATCTCTGGCTTCAATCCCTTCACCACATTAAACGAGATTGTCTTCTCGCTTGAGTTGTTGAATACATCCCACACTTTCAGTCGCAATGTGTGCTCGCCCTCTTCCAACCCGCTTAGCGGATAAGATATTGTGCCGGCATTGCCGTCCTTGTCGTAGACCGGGGTGAAATACGACGACACATCGCTGTGGGTTTCCTTACCATCCAATTGCAATGTGATGTCGTGGCCAATGCCGCCCGAAGAGAAGTTGATACCGTCTTTGTCAAATATGCTTGCTATCACGAGTGGCGACTCATTCACGTTGTCACCATCCTTAAAGTTCTCGCTGTTAAGAGCAAAACTGCGGATTTCCGGGCCATCACTATCGGTTTCTATAGTCTCGTCATAGCCATAGATATAAAACTCGTCGTTGCTACCCACTGCTTCTGCCCCCGATGCCGCACAATAGGCATACATGCACATACGGGCCGGGCTATAGTTGTCGAACGACGAAGCCGACAATTCGCTTGGGATAGTCACCTTCACCGAGAATTTTCCGTTTTTCACCGAATCGGTCACCAATGCCAACTTGTTTGAGCGGTCTTGGAATGGATATTGCGAACCGTCTTCGCCATAACCAAGTGTCACCACGCTCTGTTCGGCATCATAGAGGGTCGACACGATATTGCCATTAAAGTCGGTCACCTCAGCGCCGCTTCCATCAACAATCGAGCCTGAGAATGTGAGCGTTTGGCGCGCTTGGAATGTTGGCAGATTATCGTCGATGGCATGGCCATTGATTGCCTCCAATCTCACCTTATATTCTGGCATACGCAGGCGCATAGCAGGGTCGCCAAACAGTGTATATCTCAGTCGGTTGTCGTCAACAACGTCGTTCTTGCCCCTACGCACAAATTCTCCGATAGTATATCGCTTGCCATCGGCGTCGTGCGAGAATGCATATTTGGCAATAGCATCGTTAAGCGTGCCATTATTTGGGATATAAGCAATGCGTGTGGCCGACAATTCTGCTATCACACCGCCATTGCCGTTGAGATACATGATTTCACCACCCGACACCGCATCGGCATCAAATCGCGAAAACTCGCATGTGGCTGCAAACAAGAATGGCCAGCGCTTATTATAGAAATTGTTGATATCATACCATGTGAGCAAGTGTTCGCCGGTCCAACTAGTAGGGTTGGCGTGGCCAATATATCCAAGCCACATCATACCTTCGTCAAACTGCTTATACAGCTTATCGCGACCCACTTGACACACGCGCGAACCGCCGCTACTTGCGTTGTCGTAGGCATCAATGTAAATCTTATTGAATTGCATATCAGCCGCGCCATTCTCAGAATACAGTTTAATCACAGATTCTGCCTGGCGCACGTGCTCAGAGTTGTTTTGGTCGTCGGCAACGATTGTGGCAACACTCTTCCATGCGCCATAATCCACGCCATTGACATACTTATATAACTTATCAACCACAGTTCGGGCTTCTTCAACACTTTTCACTGGCATTCGGCCTACTGCAATCGACAGTTTTGCATTCACGATATTACCACCGGCATTATCCTCAAGGAACACAAACAAATCATCGGCAGTATACGAGGTGTATTCATTAGAACTTTCTTCACTCTGATATGTGAGCAGCATTGGGTAACTATTAGCCCTCACCACATCTGTCAACTGACGATTGTCGTAAGTTCCACGACCGAAAAGCAACAAATATTTCAGTTTATGACCCTCGCTATCGATTCCACGATCGTAGAACATCTTGCAAAGGTTTCTATACGACATAGCATCTGGCATACCCGACGAAAACTCGTTGTAGACTGTTTCGCTGTCAAGCACAAGCACTCGCATTCCGTCGTTGGTTTCGTGCAACGAAGCCACTCGGCGAGCCTGAGCAACGAATTCCTTAGGCGAGATTATTATCATGTCTGGCACCTGCTCGCCATGAACATTCTGGTTTTTCACCACGCCCACATATTCTGGCGTTGGCAGCGATACGCTGGTGTCGAATGCCACATATTCGCGCTCGCCCATTGCACATGGTGCAAACGCCACGCCATCGTCGGTCTTAGTCAGGTTCATCGCATAGATGTTTTTCACATCCGTCACGTCCCACACCATCGTGTTGTCAGTTGCACCGTCCATACACAGCGCCACCGGCTTGCTGGCATTGTATCTAAACGACAACTTGCCATTCACCAGCTTCAACTGACGCAGATAATTCACCGTGATATAGTCGAGGCGGGCAACACTCAATGTGCCACCATACTGCAATCCAATGCTATAAGAGAAATTGTCGGTATTATTCAGGCTGAAAGTCTTCAGTGAACTTGTCATCACTATGTGTGTATACTGACTGTTCACCTCGTCTATCATATCGCTTTTACTATTAGCGCCAAGCTGAGTGCCATTATACTTAAACGACAATCGGCTTGCGCCTCCACCTTGACTATGTGCGCCGAAACTTGTGAGCACATTCACATCGCTACCCGACACATAATCAGGTATCTTAAATTTAAATGTCTGGTTGGAATTAAATCGGAAATCCTCGCCCAGCAACTGACGTCCGCTCTCGCTGGCAGTCATCAATTCCTTTTCGTGATACAAGCGATCGGTAAATGTCTTCACCACATCGCCACTTGCGCTTATCTCATTGGTCGCTTTTACGATTTCAACATCAGCCTCATCAGCTTCTTCCGAAAGAAAATAATATCCTGCAGTGGAATAAGGATGCTGCACCTGCTGATACGTAATGTTTCGTCCGGCCTTCCATGTAATTGGGCCTTGAGCATAGAAGTATATCGCGTTCTTGTCGCGCAGCACCTGCACCTGTGGCACATCATCCACATAGGCGCTGCGTGTGAGCACTTCCGGTATTGGCGCACCGCCATAACCATAGATTCTCAATTTGCTGATGTCGGAAAAGCCCCACTTGCGGGCATCGCTCTGCGTGATTTTATACACACCCGACTCCGACACTTTTATCTTCACCCATTTGCCTTGGGCCAAGCGCGATTGCTCGGCATATATGCTCGTATCAAATGCCATGCAGCATGCTCCATAGGCCAATGCAAAAAACATCAGCACCGCATGTCGCAATATATATCTGTTCGTCATAAAAATCTACTTTTCCGTTTTAGATTGTTTTCTTATACAAGAATCATAGCAACGCACTCGCGCCACTATACATTTTATCATATTCTAAACGCAAATATACCTTAATTATTGCAAATTTTCAGTCTCTTACACAGTCTTTTTTATCCATCATTTGCCCACAAGCATTTTTTTTCATAACTTTCACAAATAATTCACGAATACCTCTTTTTCCTATAACCAGAAACAAAAAATATAACCATAAACAAAAATTCAATTCATGAACAAAATCTATTTCCTATGGTCGTTATTGGTTGCCGGCATGATGCTGTCGCCAAGCGCAAGCGCGCAAGACAACGACTTCGACTTAAACTCACAACGCTCTGAGAAGCAGGACGTGCTGCCCGTATCAGGCAAAAAGATTGATCATCACGGCTTGGTGATCAACCCTACTCCACAACAAATAGAAGTATCGCAAACCGATCGCCTCAACGCTTCGCAAGGCTTTAGCATCAAGGACAGCCAAAAAAAATTCTCTCAACACCTCGTTCAAGCAGGCATTAAACAAAACGCTAAGGGCTGTCGCCTCACCATCGATTTCGGCGGAAAAGCGGCTCGTAAAGCCAACGTGAAAGCCTCATCGGGTGCCTATGCTCTCACAATCAACAAAAAAGGCGCGAGCATCATTGGCTATGACGAGCGTGGCGCTTTCTATGGCATACAGACTCTCCGCCAGATTTTGACTTCCGAGATTGCCAAAGACGGCAACATCCCTTATATGACTATCAACGACTTTGCCGACCTGCCCAACCGCGGCGTTGTAGAAGGTTTCTATGGAACCCCTTGGTCGCATGAGGTGAGATTGTCACTCATCGATTTCTACGGAAAATTCAAGATGTGCACCTATCTCTACGGCCCTAAAGACGACCCATATCACAGCTGCCCTAATTGGCGCTTGCCTTATCCAGAAAAAGAAGCCAGACAAATCAAGGAGCTCGTTGATGCTTGTCGCCGCAACTACGTTGACTTCGTGTGGGCTATCCACCCAGGACAAGACATCAAGTGGAACGAGGAAGACTATAAGAACCTCGTGAACAAATTCAATATGATGTACGACCTTGGCGTGCGTTCTTTCGCTATCTTCTTCGACGACATCTCGGGCGAAGGCACCAATCCTGTGAAGCAAGTTGACCTGCTCAACCGTCTCACCAAAGATTTCGTTGAGGCAAAGGGCGACGTGGCAGGCCTCACCGTATGCCCTACCGACTACTCTCGCCTTTGGGCAAACCCTACTCCTCAAGGCAGTTTGGCAATCTACGGCAACACTCTGCTTCCTTCCATCAAAGTGTTCTGGACTGGCGATGTGGTTTGCAGCGACCTCACCGCCGACACTATGAACTGGCTCAATAGCCGCATCAAGCGCCCAGGTTACTATTGGTGGAACTTCCCTGTTACCGACTATGCTCGCCACATTATTATGCAAGGTCCTACTTACGGTCTCGACACTACCCTGTCTGCCAACGACCTCTGCGGACTTGTGAGCAACCCTATGGAGCACGGCGAAGCATCAAAACTCGCCCTCTATGGCGTGGCCGACTATGCTTGGAACATCGCAAAATACAATGCCCTCGACAACTGGGAACGCGGCTTATACGAACTCACTCCTGAGGCTCACGACGCTTATCGCACCTTCGCAATTCACTCTTGCGACACCGAGACCGGCTACCGTCGCGACGAATCTTGGGAAACTACCACTTTTGATATCGACAACTACACCCCAGCCCAATACGACGCCCTGAAGAAAGAATTTGAAAAAGTGTCGCGCGTTGAAGCCACAATGAAGAAAGATTGCACAAATCAACTACTTCTCAAGGAATTGGTGCCATGGCTAGAGCAATTCACCATGCTCGGCAAAAGAGGTTTGGCTGCGCTTGAATTAATCAAGCTGTATGACAACGGCGATTTCGCTGCATTCTGGGAAAAATATGTGAGCAACAAAATGTCTACCGACGAGCAAAAGGCATACGAAGCGCACAAGTGTGGCACTATGAAGCTTCAACCATTCTACGAAAACACCATGGATCGCCTCGCCGACAAATTCTTCCATACCCTTACATCTCAACAACCTACAACGCTCAAGGGCGTAGGTTCGTTCCCTACCCTTCGCACCACACAAAGCAAACTGATGTTTGATGGAGACACAGCCACATATTATCACTCTGGCAAGGCTCAAAGCCGCGAAGGTGGCGAATGGTTTGGCGCTGACCTCGGCTCTGTGAAAGACGTTTGGGAAATAAACATACAACAAGGCCGCAACTCTATCGACGACGTCGACTATTTCGACCACGCCTGCCTTGAATACTCCACCGATGGCAAAGCATGGAATACCCTTATCGCCAACATGCAGAAGCAATACGACATCCACTGGCAAGGCGAATCAGTGAAAGCTCGCTATGTGCGTGTACGCAAATTACCTTCTGAGAAGACCAACTGGGTGGCTGTGCGAATATTCGAAGTTAACCCTCCAAAGCAGGCAGCCCTCAACTTCAGCATCATCGCCGACGATGCAAACGCTGCCCTGAAGGCTTTCGACAATCACCCCGGCACATCTTACACCAACACTGGCGCATTGTCGTTCACCATTCCTGCCGGTACAAAGGATACACAATTCTTGCTAAATTGAACCCTGGAGCGCCAGTTGTAATCTCGCAACTCGACGTCAAGGGCAACATGATTGAAAAGCAAGAAGTTGCAAGCCCATTCATCAAAATCGCTGTTGCCAACGGAGCTCGTACGATTAAGGTTGATGGCAAAATCGAATTATATGAGGTGACACCTGCTAAGTAACACATCATCAATAAATACTCCTAAGGGCTGTGCCACATCACATTCTGGCACAGCCCTTACTGTATTTCCTGACCAAGCCATTCGTTGTCAACCGTGCAGCGCTCGAAAAATCAACGGTTATCAGCACATTTTACATAATTTTTTTTTATCTTTGCGTAATGTTTATAGCCTATCACCATCATAGGTTATCATCATATGAATTTGTTTCATTGACCAATGCAGAAGACCGACACAAACCATATAGCAAAATCGTTACTACCAGAGCCTACGCTCCGGCGGCTGCCCTGGTATTTGGCTTATGTCGCCCAATTGAAAAACAAAGGTGTGGAATTTGTGTCATCAACTCAAATATCAAAGGAGATTTGCGTCGACGCATCACAAATAGCTAAAGACCTATCTTTCATCAACATAAAAGGTAAGACACGCATTGGTTATGAGGTGGCTCAACTCGAAAAACAATTGACCGATTTCCTCGGTTTCAAGAAAAGCCACAATGCATTTATGATTGGCGTTGGCAGCCTTGGCGGCGCGCTTCTGCAAGACTGCGGTCTGATGCAATACGGGCTAAACATTGTGGCCGGCTTCGACATCGACCCTAACATCGTGGGCAAATCACTCAACGGCATACACGTGTTTCACATCGACAAACTTGCCGAACAGCAAAAAATGCTTAAAGCATCGATTGCCGTGCTTGCTGTACCTGTAGAATATGCGCAACAAGTCACCGACAAGATTATCGACTCTGGCATTACCGCAATCTGGAATTTCACGCCTTTCCGCATAAAGCCAAACGAAAAAATCGTGGTGCAGAACACATCAATATATGCACACTTGGCGCTGATGTACAACCGTATGGATGAAAACAATTCTAACGGCTAACCGCATTGTGTCGTCACCGATATCAATCTTCACGCTTTTTATACTTATAACTACGATATATCATATTATAAAATGAAAATAATAGCACTCTACGATAACTACGAGCCTCAGCAATTTGATGGCAAGGTATACCTTATGGCCGACTCTTCGCTCGCAAAAAGCGGCAAGCCATGGTTCCTTCCTGAGTTTGCTCTAGAATTCACATATCACACTCACCTTGTGATTCGCATCGGGCGACTTGGCAAAAACATCGCACGCCGATTTGCCCACCGATATGTTGACGCCGTCACAGTGGGCGCCACCGTCACTGCCTGCGGCATAGCTGACAATGCCATAGCCAAAGCATTCGACGGCGCAGCCATGATTGGCGATTTCCTCCCAATAGAGCAAATCAGCGACCTCAACGAAATCAACGCATCGCTCGCCAACGGCGACATCGTCACCACATACCAGTCAAGCCAAATGGCATGCCACATTGATGAAATCATAGAATATGTGAGCAAATACTTCACATTGAAAATCGGCGACATCATCTACACCGGTTTTGGCGACAACTCCACACCACTGGCTATCGGACAACATCTAACAGGCTCAATCAACGGAGAAAACGTGCTTGATATCAAAATCAAGTGACAAACCCTACCACAATTATATTTAGACAACCATAAAAAACTGGAAAATTAAGATCTATGAAAAAGGCTTATAAATATATATTTCTTGCTTTAGCATTATGTTCGCAACTGGCGGCTTCGGCATTCAGCAGCAACAAGTATGCAAGCACATCGCGCCTCGCAAGCGGCAAATGGGTGAAAATAGCGTTAACCAAAAGCGGCATGTATCAAATCACATACGACCAACTTGCCGAAATGGGTTTTTCCGACCCAAGCAAAGTGAAGGTCTATGGTCATGGCGGCTCGCTGATGTCGGAATTGCTCGACGGTAATGCCATCGACGATTTGCAACAAGTGGCTATCGGCCGTAGCAACAACAAGATATATTTCTACGCTAATGGCCTGGTGAAGATGACGCTAAACACCAACAAGAAGATGCCAGCATACACCCGCACTATCAACCATTATGCCAACAAAGCATATTATTTCCTCACCGAAAACGATGAGAGCGCCAGCGAAATCAAGTATTACTCTACCCCTTCGGCTGGCGGAATATATTATCGCAAAACGAGTCTCGACTACACCTATCACGAAAGCGAACTCACAAACCTCGCCAGCACAGGACGCGAATTGTTTGGCGAGTCTATCATACCAGCTTCGGAAGGCAAACCAGTACAATTTGATTACACACTAAACGCTCCTGCCGAAGACTCTACCATCACAGTGCAATGCGCTATCGGAGCAATACCTACCGCCGAAACAAGCATTTCGTGCAAACTAAATGGCGACAGCGTGCCTTTCTCAAGCCGCCAAGCCACCATCAACACACTTGCCGGCTTCGACATCTACAAGACCATTTCTCCTGTGGCTGCCATCACTCCGCTTAATGCCTCAAGCAGCGGCAAACTATCTATCTCAATTGCCGAACCAGCCAATTTGAGCAAAGCCTATCTCGACTATTTCATCTTGACGTATTTCCACGACAACTCCATGAATGGCTCACAAATGCGCATGGGATTCAACGACCTTTCGGTATACGATGAGATCACCATTCTCGACGGCGATAAAAACATTCAAGTGTGGAACATCACCGATAGCAACAACCCTACCCGCATGCGCCTCACAGCGAAAGAGGAATACGACGAGGACCTTGAGGAAAACATCACCGTTCAAGATTTCTACTACGGAAGCAATGGCAACGGCGAGTTCATAGCATTCCGTCCTGATGGCTTGCTATACGAAATAGATTCCTACGAAACAGTGAAAAATCAAAATCTGCACGGCGAAGCCACTCCAGATTTCGTGATTATATGCCCAAGAAACCTGCATCAGCAAGCCGAACGCCTGGCGCAACTGCACCGCGACAAAGACGGTATGCAAGTGCTGGTTGCTGACCAAGAAGACATCTTCAACGAGTTTTCTTCTGGTACACCCGACGCCACCGCCTACCGCTTGATGCTGAAGATGTTCTACGACCGCGACCCTCAGAAATTGAAATATCTGTTGATGTTTGGTGGCGGCTATTTCGACAACCGCCAGATTCTTCGCAACAAGGGCGACAATTTCTTGCTCACCTACCAAAGCGTGATTGGCTACAACAACTCTCTCACCTACGTTTCCGACGACTACTTTGCACTCCTCAGCGACAATTCCGGCTCAAGCATCACCAGCGATCAATTATGCCTTGGCGTGGGCCGCTTGCCTGTGATCACCGAAGAAGAAGCACGCGACATTGTTGACAAAATCGCGTCTTACATCGATAACACAGACTATTCCAACTGGCGCAACAAGATGATAATCATGGACGAGTTTGGCGATGACAACATCCACACATTCCAAGCCACCAACCTTGAAAATCTCGTTGCCACCACAACGGCCAAAGATCTCGACATCAAGCGCCTGCACGTTGCAGCATACACTCTTGTGGAATCAAATGCCAACCCTGTATATGCAAAAGGCAACAAAAACACTTATGCGGCAAAACTGCAGTTAAGCGACTTCTTAAATGAAGGCGCCCTATATATGACATATATGGGACACGGCGGACCAACAACACTATCTAAAAAGTATGTTTGGCTGACCATCGACGTTAAGAACACTCCGCTCACCCGCTTGCCAATCATGAGTATCGCGGCTTGCGACATTGCTAACTACGACAGCAACACTCGCGGTATTGGCGAATATATGATTATCACTCCTGGCCACGGATGTATCGCTCTTCTCACTTCTACACGCACTGTGGAAGCCACTGAGAACGACCAAATCAACCGCGACTTCATCAAGGCGCTATTTACAACCAAAAGCGACGGTTCAACCCGCACTTTAGGCGAGGCTTATGTTTCTGCAAAATCGGCCTACGGCACTCTGCCTTCTCGCAACAAGATGTGCTACACGCTATTTGCCGACCCTGCGCTCAAGCCAAACTACCCTAAGTCGTACATCAAGGCAAATACTTTAAACGGAATTGAGGCCAACACGCCTACTGTTTTGAAACCTATGACCAAAGTGAATATCGAAGCATCGGTTTGCACTGCCGATGGCAACATCGACACCACATTCAATGGTGAGGCAACAATCTCGCTATATGATGTGCAAGAGCCCTACAAGGAAGTGGAAGATGCCGGCGTGACCCTGCAAGCATACCACAACCGCCCTCTATTGAGCGAAACCATGGCGAAAGTGGAGAATGGCAAATTCACGGCATCTCTGCTCGTGCCAAAGACATGCACTGCCAATGGCAATAACGGTCTCATTAGACTCTACGCTCGCAGCAACGACAACAAGACTCTTGAAAACGGCAGCATAAGCAACATTTCGTTTGCAGAATACAACGAAGACGACGAAGCAACTATCATCGACAATCAAGCGCCTATAATTGAGAAGATGTACATCAACGATGAAACATCTTTTGCCAACGACCTGAATGTCGCCCCCGACTTCACTCTTCACGCACAGATTACCGACGACGTTGCTCTCAGCAATCAAAGCCAAACTATCGGCAAGCAAATCTCTCTGGTGCTCGACGGCACGGAATACTACAACGGTGTGCGAGGTTTTACCCGATATGCCAACGATGGTGCGTCAATGACAATCAATATGCCTTTGGTTGGAATCAGCGAAGGCTCGCACAATCTCAAAATCACCGTTTACGATGCTGCCGGCAATAGCGCATCCAAGACTATCACTTTCATTGTTGTGCCATCGCAAGTAGAGGCCACTCTCACCGCAAGCGATAGTCCTGCAAAAGACAAAGTGACATTCTCGTTCACTCACAAATTCGCAAGCGCGCCTACGCTGAAGATTTTCGTCACAAACGAGAAAAACGAAGTAGTTTGGAGCAAAGCCACTGCCGACGACACCTGCGAATGGGATTTGACCGACAACAACGGTCAACGACTTCCTGCTGGCGTATATCAATACTACGGCACTGCCATCGCCAACAGCCAAAGCGCAGGCACAAAGATTTCTCAGTTGATTATTCTCGGCGAATAATCGCCATGTAACGGCGCTTTCTCTGCCAGCCATCCACAAGTTGCTGCACCATCTCACGCATTGTGATGATGCAGCAACTATTTTTTTATCCTCTTTTAAAGGTCGTGGCACAATAAAAAACGATAAAACAAGTTATTATGATTAGACGTATTTTACAATAGACTGAAAATGAAAAAACTCACAATCATATCGTCGATGCTCGCTGCGGCATTCAGCACGACTTGCCCCACCACTTATGCCGACGACAACATCAAGAATGAATTCAACCCTATCACCACTGGTGTGACCTCGCTAAGTATCACTCCTGATGCTCGCGGAGCATCTATGGGAGACCTCGGTGCTGCCACCGACCCTGATGTAAACTCTCAATTCTGGAACGCATCAAAATATGCATTTGCATATAGCCAAGCTGGTGTATCGCTGTCATACACCCCATGGCTTCGCAAACTCGTCAACGACATATTCCTTGCCAACGCTGCAGGATACTGGAAGGTGGGCAGTTCCGACAACCAAGCAGTGAGTGCTTCGCTTCGCTACTTCTCGCTTGGCGAAATTGTTTCGAAAGACTACGAGGGCGCAACCCTATCGAGCATCAACCCATTTGAAATGGCTGTTGACTTGGGTTATTCACGCAAGCTCTCTGAAAAATACTCTATGGGTGTAGTTTTGCGCTACATCTATTCTGACCTCGGATTTACCGAAGGTGGTTCGAGCGACCGCACAAAAGGCGCTTCTGCTTTCGCTGCCGACATCTCGGGTTACTTCACCTCATACCCTATCATCGGCAGAAACGAGTGCCAATGGTCTCTCGGTTGGAATATCTCAAACATCGGTTCTAAAGTAGGCTACAACGGCGGCAACAACCCTGCTTTCTTGCCTACCAACTTAAGATTGGGTACAGCATTTACATTCCCTCTTGCCGACTACCACAACCTCACACTCTCTGCCGACTTCAACAAACTGCTCGTGCCTACCCGTCCACGCAGTTCCGACTATAAAGACAACGAGCAATACGAACAAGCTCTACAAGACTGGAAAGACATGTCGCCTATCACAGGCATTTTCAAGTCGTTCACCGATGCTCCTGGCGGATTTAAGGAAGAACTTCGCGAGATCAACTACTCTATAGGTGCAGAATATGGCTACAACCAACAATTCTTCATCCGCGGCGGTTACTTCCACGAAAGTGCCTACAAGGGCGATCGCCAATACTTCGGCTTCGGTGCCGGTTTCGCTCTCAACGTCATCAAGATTGATGCCGCTTATATGATTGCAACCGCACAAAGCAGCCCTCTCGACCAGACTCTTCGATTCACACTATCGTTTGACATGGACGGAATCCGCGAACTGCTTGGAGGCAGAAGAAAATAAATTTGATTAATCAATAAAGCACACACATTTATAATTATGTTTCGAGTTGGAATGGGCTTTGACGTTCACCGTCTTGTAGAAGACCGCGAACTATGGCTTGGTGGTATCAAAATACCATACGAAAAAGGATTGTTAGGACATAGCGATGCCGACGTGGCTATCCACGCACTCTGCGATGCGATGCTTGGTGCTGCCAATCTTGGCGACATCGGCCATCATTTCCCCGACAAAGACCCTAAATACAAAGGCATCGATAGCAAGAAACTTCTCACCGAGGTCAACAAACTCATCGATGTGCAAGGCTACCAACTCGGCAACGCCGACATCACCATCTGCTGCGAGCAACCAAAAATCAACCCTCACATCATGGCTATGCAAGAAGCCATAGCTTGGTGCCTCAACTGCAGCCCTACACTCATCTCCATTAAAGCCACCACTACCGAACGCCTTGGCTACACCGGTCGTGGCGAAGGCATTGCAGCCTATGCTGTGGTGATGCTCAAAAAGCGCTCTTGCGACTTTATGCCTTACACAATGTAAGACCGAAAGTCGCCCCCAAACAAGAAAAAATATCACTTTTGCATCTACATCTATGATGCAAATTCTCAGATATATACAATTGCCGAAGATTTAGCATAAATTATTTGCCAAACCTTTGGTAACAAGCAAATTTATTATTAACTTTGCACCGCATTTTCCGCAGAAGGCTCTAACGAAGAGATGCCACACCATAAGCATCCGCCTCTCGGGTTAACTTTGTAACATTATTATTTTAAATGTACGCAATTGTAAGTATCAAGGGACAACAATTCAAGGCTGAAGCTGGCAAATATTTGTTTGTCCACTATCTCGGCGAAGAAGCTAAGGCTGGCGATTCAGTAGAATTTGCTGACGTTCTTCTTATCGACGCTGACGGTGACGTTAAAGTCGGCGCTCCTACCGTTGAAGGAGCAAAGGTGGTTTGCGAAGTAGCAGAACCATTGGTAAAAGGTGAACACGTCATTGTCTTCAAGAAGAAGAGACGTAAGGGCTATCGCCGTTTGAACGGTCACCGCCAATACTTCACCAAAGTAGTGATTAAAGACGTTATTGCTTAACCCCTAAAAATTTTAAAGAAATGGCACATAAAAAAGGTGTAGGTAGTTCTAAGAACGGCCGTGAGTCAGAAAGCAAACGACTCGGCATTAAGATTTTTGGTGGCGCTTTTGCAAAGGCTGGCAACATAATCAAGCGTCAACGTGGTACAGTTCACCATCCAGGTCTAAACGTTGGTATGGGTAAGGACCACACTCTTTACGCTCTTGTTGATGGCACAGTTGTATTCAAGACCAAGGCTGGTCGCTCATACATCTGCGTTGATCCAGTTCAAAGCGAAAACAACTAATTGCTCGTAAGCAATTAAACAAACCGAATCACGGAGGTTGTGTCTCTTTCGACACAACCTCCGCTTGTTTTTCTGCTATTCTCCGCAAGTTACCATATCGCCCCAAGAATTAACAACATCAAAACATTGTCTATCAAAAAATTTGTTCGTATTTTTGTATTAAAATAGACAATCTATGCTCAAACCAATTTTATACATAGCACTTTCGCTCGCAACCTTTAGTGCACAAGCGATTACAATCAACTGCACCGCTGGCAAACTATCAGAAACCGTTAGCGACAACACAGTTGTGTCTCTTGACATCAACGGCACAATCAACGCATTCGACTTTAAATTTATCGCCGACAGCCTGACGCAGTTGCAAACACTCAACATGGGCAAATGCACAATCGAGGCTTGCGAATCAAGCAAACCTATTTTTGTGAACGCACGCTCGTTTGCAAGCAACACCATCCCTACGGCATGCTTTGCAGGAAGCCACATCGCAAACATCACTCTGCCGGCATCTGCCACAGTCATCGGCGAAAGCGCTTTCTTCGGCTGCGACAATCTTGAGCATATCGTCCTTCCTGAGCAAATCGACTCTATCGCGGCTTATGCCTTCTCGGCAAGCGGCATCAAAGATATCACCTTGCCTGCTTCGGTCACCCACGTTGGCGAGGGAGCATTCTCTCACTGCACAGCTCTCTCGGCTGTCACCATCAGCGACAATAGTCGCAAAGCCAACATCACCATCGGCAAAGAAGCATTCATCGGCTGCACGGCTCTCGCCTCTGCCAATCTCGGCAAGAGCGTGAGCGAAATACAGCAACGCGCATTCAGCGGATGCAGCAACGAAGCTCTCACAATCACAGTAGGCGAAAACTGCGCACTTGCCACTATAGGTGAAGGTGCATTTATGGGCAGCGGCATCAGCACATTCAATTTCGCGAATTGCCCGAAACTGAAAGTGATTCCAAAGTATGCTTTCGCTACATCACACCTGCGCGAAGTGGCTATTCCCGAAAGCATCACTCACATCAGTGAGGGAGCATTCTACTACGGCACCCACATCACCAGCATCGACCTTGGCAACTGCGCATCAAGCATCTCTGCCTTGCAATTTGCTGGCTGCAATGGTGCCACCACAACTGGCATCAATCACGACACCAACGAAATTAGCAACTACGCCTTCTACGGTTGGAACCAAACAAACAAATTGGTGCTTCCTGAAGCAATGGCATCTATCGGTGATTACGCTTTTGCCAACATGACTTCTCTTGAAAAGATAACAAGCATCAATAGCGAAGCCCCTGCCTTGGGCGAAGCGGTTTTCAGCGGTATCACGCCATCCAACGTGCTGCTAACCACTAAAGCCGATGCCGCAGGATATCGCACAGGCGAGCAATGGAAAGATTTCAAGCATACACTGAACGGCGATGCCGACAACAATAGCGAAATCAACATCAACGACATCACCACCATCGTAAGCCACATCAACGGCAAAACGCCAAATAACTTTCTATATGAGGCCGCCGACGCCAACGTTGACGACGCTGTCAACGATAGCGACGTAAGCACCGTGGTTAGCACAATTGCCACCGCAAACAAATCTGCTGCCACACAGACAAGCACCAGCCATCTGCAATGTGGCGACATAGTAGTGGTTCGCGGCGAACACACCGACGTGAACATCGCGCTTGTCAACGCCGTGGATTTCTCGGCATTCCAGTGCGACATCACCATCCCTGCCGATAGCAAGTTTATCACCACCGATGGCAAGACAATCAGTGCATCGCCTCGCTTCACAGACAGCCACTGCATAATCGAGAAGCCGATTGCCGACAACAAAGTGCGCGTGATAGCTTACTCTACAGCAAACGCAAGTTTCAGCAACGACTCTCAAGCGCTGTTCTCTTACAAAATCACCGGACTTTCTCCAGAGCAAGAATCTAATGGGGTTATCACAGTGGATAATATCATCTTCTCGCAAGTCGATAGCAACGATGGCAGCACCAACTGCATTGAGCATCACTTTGCCGACCTTGCGATAAACACCACCTTCACTGGCATCGACGCCCCTACAATCAACGGAATGAAAATATACGCCTCAGGGCTTCATATCATAGTGTTGTCGCCAGTCGACACCACACTACAACTCACCACTGCGGCCGGCATCACCACAAAACTCACGGTGAACGCTGGCAAGAACGTCTACGATGTTGCCGAACCGGGCATTTACATCGTGGGCAAGACCAAAGTGGCGGTATATTAATGCTCCACCCTCTTCACAATCACTACAAATCTATTAGGCTGAAATTTTATGGGTAAAAACAAACTGAAAAAGTTCGCCGAAATGGATACACTCAGTTGCGTGCTGCAGTATCCTTTCGCAAGAATACAAAAAGAGGAATTTCCTCTAAAGGGCAAGTGGAACCAAGAGTTTTTCCACAACGACAATCCTATCGTGCTGGAATTGGGCTGCGGCAAAGGTGAATACGCAGTAGGCTTGGCTCGCCGATTCCCCAACAAAAACTATATCGGAATAGACTGCAAAGGCGCGCGCATGTGGACTGGCGCCACCGAAGCCACCAAGGAAGGCATCACCAATGTGGCTTTCCTTCGCACCGACATCGAATTGATCGAGCACTTCTTTGCCAATGGCGAGGTGAGCGAGATATGGATCACATTCCCCGATCCTCAGATGAAGAAAGTGCGCAAACGCCTCACCAGCACTCGCTTCCTTGCGCTTTATCGCAACATCCTCAGCGATGGCGGCATCGTGCATCTCAAGACTGATAGCCCTTTCCTCTACACCTACACCGATGCACTGGTGCGCCTCAACAACTTCGACACCGAGGTCAACACCAACAACCTTTATGGCTCTGGCATCGCCGACGACATCCTTGAAATAAAGACTTACTACGAGCGCCAATGGCTTGCCCGCGGTCTGACTATCAAATACATCAAATTCCACCTTCCTCTCAATGGCGAACTCGCCGAACCTGATATTGAGATTGAAGAAGACACCTACCGCAGTTTCTCTCGTGGATACATACAATGCCCACAGATGATTGACGGCGGAGAACAACAAAACGAAGAAGAATAAAAAAATCAATAAAATAATGGAAAGATTATATCCAAAACTCATACTCGACGCTCTCTCCAAAGTGCGCTACCCTGGCACTGGCAAAGATATTGTCAGCTCGGGCATGGTAGCCGACGACATACGCATCGACGGCAACAAAGTGTCGTTCTCTCTGATTTTCGACAAGCCTACCGACCCATTCATGAAATCTCTCATCAAGTCGGCCGAAACAGCACTTCTCACATACATTAGCGACGAAATCGACATTAAAGGCAACATCGCCACAATCATCCGCAAACCTGCCGCTCCAAAGCCTGAGCGCCCTCTCGCCGGCGTGAAAAATATCATCGGCGTATCGTCGGGCAAAGGCGGTGTGGGCAAATCTACCGTTGCTGCCAACCTTGCTGTGGCTCTTGCGCAACTTGGCTACAAAGTGGGATTGCTCGATGCCGATATCTTCGGCCCGTCTATGCCTAAAATGTTCGGTCTCGAATCTGAGCAACTCTATATGGAGAAAGTGAATGGTCGCGACATGATTCTTCCGATAGAAAAATATGGCGTGAAGCTTCTTTCTATCGGATTCCTTGTCGACCCTGACAAAGCAGTGCTTTGGCGTGGAGGTATGGCAAGCAATGCGCTCAAGCAACTTATCACCGAGGCCAATTGGGGCGACCTCGACTATTTCGTCATCGACATGCCTCCTGGCACAAGCGACATTCACCTCACCCTCGTGCAGACGCTCGCCATCACCGGCGCTATAGTAGTGTCTACACCACAAGAAGTAGCTCTCGCCGATGCTCGTAAAGGCATCAGCATGTTCCAGAGCGAACAAGTGAATGTGCCAATCTTAGGTCTTGTGGAAAACATGTCGTGGTTTACTCCCGCCGCTCACCCCGATGAACAATACTTCATCTTCGGCAAAGATGGCGGCAAGCAATTGGCAGAACGCCTCGAAGTGCCATTGCTCGGACAGATTCCTTTGGTGGCAAGCATCTGCCGCGGCGGCGATGACGGTACACCTGTGGTATTGCAAAACTCAGTATCGGGTGCCGCATTTATGAATTTGGCTCGCTCTGTAGCAGAAGCAACCGAACGACGCAACGCCACCCTACCTCCTACCACAAAGGTTGAAATGCAATAATCCTTTTACATAGGCTTAATCAATATGAGACTGCACTCCAAAAGTTAGAAACTTTTGGAGTGCAGTTCATTTTTTTGTGCGATCTCATTGGTAAAGTCTGACTTGTAATCACTTAGTTTTCTTGCGCTTCTGACGCATATCCGACGGGATGGATTCTGGCTTTGCGGTCTTCGATAGTTTCACATCGTAGAACACATATCGCCCCGACATGCCATTGGTGTTCGACAACCAGAACATGAGTTGCTGGCAATTATTAATCGGAATGGTCACGGTCTTTGGTTGCATCGATTCCCAAACGGCGAGATCTGCCACAACTGTTTGATCGGCTCCGACAAGCAAAGTTTCGCGATAGCGACTATTATCTTTCTGATAAACATCCTTACCCAACAATTGGCTATCAGCGGCTGTTTTGAGGCACGCCACAGTGAAGGTAAGCGAGCTATACTCGCCATAGGTATTAAATGCAATACAAGAATTTTCCACAGCCTCGCCTCCTGCCGCGAGCAACAGTAGCGGTGCCACTCCAGCCAATGTGCTTCCAACCAGCGTGCCACCAACAGCAGCACCTGCCACAAACGATGCACCAACCGCAGTGGCACCAACAACTGCCCCGGCGGCATTATCGGTTCCCGACAGCACGCCATGGTCAAGCGAGAAGTGCGTGCTGGTCTGCAACACAAAGCCCTTGTTGATGCGCGTGCCATCAGGCATCGTGAAGTAGCGTCGACGTGTGGAGCCATCAAGAAAAGCGCCACTTGGCATAGTATAAACATAGTGCAGATACGGCTTACCCAAATCAATCAAATCAACTTCTGCAGGACAAGTAGGCGCCGGATGCATAAACAGATTGTTTTCCACCGGTTTACCACGATACACCACAAGGTCGGCCACACCATAGGCACCAACGTTCATCATGGTCTGCCCGCCATTCTCAAAACGCAATTTCCGGCATTTGTTTATCGGCAAAACGTAATGCTGATTAGGGCTTGTGGCATTGAGCGGCGCTTTCAAGATCAGTTTATCATCGGCATACACATAGAGCATATCATTGTTCATCACCCAACTCTTGCCCACAAAACCAGTAGTGAAACTCACATAATCAAACTCGCCACCAAGGTCGAATGCAGCAAACGAAACGGTGTTATCGTCGAAGAAATGGGCTGTCTGATAAAGAATAAAACCTTCGTTATATCGCGTACCACCCATCGAGAATCCCACATGCTCGCTCATTCCACGATACAACTGATGATCTACCGCGCCGCGTAAAGCATACGGCGGAATATTAGATATCAACTTGCACACATCTGGCAATTGTTTCAATTTACCTGTGGAGTCGCCCGATGCGCTTTCTGCGGTCTTTGCCTCAGGCGACTGCCCCTTCGGATACAGCCACGCGTCAACGATAGCACCATAGAGACTATGGCTCTCCTGTTCGCTCGCCACAGTAAGTTTCTTCACGCCCGACACATTCAGGCTTACCTGTTGAGCGATATCGTCTTGCTTTATCTCATATTCATATAGTATCTTGTCGTCGCCCATGATAGTTATCCACCCAACGCCATTGGTGGCCTTCGATGTATTTACCGGACCTACGGTGAAGGTCAACACATCATACATTCCGTTGAGATTGAAATGCGTTTCAGCGGCATTGTTGCCCACAAGACCAACATCCATTTTTAGAATCATGCCGTAGTCGTAGACCTTATTTCCCAGTTTCACAGTCTTTGCGCCGTGATTTGGCGACACAAGGTGATGCTGCATCACCTCCGTACCGGTGGAAGTGTTCACCGCAGTATACGGCATAACGTCGCGAATAAGCAATTGCTTCTCCTTAGGCATTGCCGGCTCATATCCAGTGTCCTTTGGCGTTTCACCTGGTTTCCACAACGTGATTTCCGAAAAACACACGTCGCCATTACCCTCAAGAAGCATAAATTTCAGTTCATTTACGCCCTTCACATTAAGCGTTATACGCTTGTATATGTCGCGATAAGTGAGTTTTCCATCATAAATCACATTGCCATCGGCCACTATTGTCACCACACGCGGATTCCCACCATACGAACCCTTGCGCACACCGAGCACAAGTTTCATGGTATCGTATTGTCCACCAAGATTAAACACCGCACGCGCAGGATTACTCTCGCCATTGGTATATTGGAAATAAAAGCCGTTGCCCCATGTGCCACCGCCATACATTTCCACGCCGTCAATCTCGCCGTAAGCGTAAGTGTCGACTGGTTGAAGCGTTTTCAGCAGATAGCGCACCCGAGCTTGGCTTTGGGCTTGTTTACGAGGCTGACGTTGCACTTGAGTTTTATTAGCCTTGCTGCGCACGCCACGCTGCGCAGGGCGCTGAGCCACCATGCCAGCACACACAAATATTACCACCAATAAACAACATATTCTTTTCATAGGCATTTTCGGAGTGAGGGATTCTACAATTTAGTTTTAGTTTATCTATTTACGGAGTGCAAACCCAGCATCGACGCGATTGCTGAGGCGCATTCCATCTCATACAAAGATAAATATAAAAGATGAAAAGCAATATAATCGCCACACAAAAGATATGCTTGGCTACACGATTATGCGCATCACCATTGCTTGCCACCTAAGCATTGCGCCACATCTGCGCTAATACGCTATTGCACAATGAGAAAAAAAGCATTACCTTTGCAAAAGATTTACGAGAGTGTGTCGATGAAGCCTTACTCTAAAAGCAACGCTGAAGTTTGTAATCACGACACACTGCAATATTTCTGTCAGTAATCACATAGTTATCACCAACATCATTTTAATGAAGACATTTGAAGAATTAGGAGTCCGCGAGGATATTATCAAAGCAATTTCAGAATTAGGGTATGTCCACCCAATGCCAATCCAAGAAAAAGTAATACCACATCTTCTTCACGAAGATGGCGACATCATAGGTCTGGCTCAGACTGGCACTGGTAAGACCGCAGCTTTCGGTCTGCCAATGCTGCAACGCATCGATGTGGAGATTGAGAATCCTCAAGCCCTCATCATTGCGCCTACACGCGAATTGTGTCTGCAAATCGCTGGCGACCTCGCCGACTATTCAAAATACATCAGCAACTTGCGCGTGCTGCCAGTGTATGGCGGCTCGAGCATCGAAAGCCAAATAAAGATGTTGCGCCGTGGCGTGCACATTGTGGTTGCCACCCCAGGCCGCTTGCTCGATCTTATCAAGCGCGACACAGTGAATATGGGAATGGTGAAAACCGTAATTCTCGACGAGGCTGACGAAATGCTCAACATGGGCTTTATCGACGACATCAACGAAATTCTCTCTCATGTGCCAGACGATCGCAAAATGCTGCTTTTCTCTGCCACAATGCCTAATGAGATTGAGTCGATTGCAAAAAAATATATGCACAATCCTGAAGAGATTGTGGTGGGTTCGCGCAACGAAGGCGCCGAAAACGTTCGCCACATCTACTATATGGTGCACGCTCGCGACAAGTACCTCGCGCTGAAGCGCGTGGCTGACTATTGCCCAAGCATCTACGGCATCATCTTCTGCCGCACACGCCGCGAGACTCAAGAAGTGGCCGACTGGCTGATATCCGACGGATACAACGCCGATTCGCTTCACGGCGACCTCTCGCAAGCACAACGCGACCTCGTAATGAAGAAATTCCGCGAACACACCATCCAATTGTTGGTTGCCACCGACGTGGCTGCCCGCGGACTCGACGTTGACAACCTCACTCACGTTATCAACTATGGTTTGCCTGACGATATTGCAACTTACACCCACCGAAGCGGCCGTACTGGCCGTGCAGGCAAGACTGGTGTGTCGGTATCGATTGTTCACCTGCGCGAAAAGGGTAAAATCAGAGACATCGAAAAGCGTATCGGCAAAGCATTTGAGCGCAAAGAGGTGCCTTCGCCAAAGGAAATCATCACTAAGCAACTCTTCAATCTTGCCGACCGTCTGGAAAAAGTGAGCGTCGACGAAGAGCAAATCAACGAATACTTGCCAGGCATTATCAAAAAATTGGAATGGCTTAGCACCGAAGACTTGCTCAAGCGCGTGCTTTCGCTCGAGGCTAACCGTTTGCTTGAATACTACAAGGACGCTCGCGTGCTCGACGTGCCCGAAAACGACAAAAAAGGCAAGAAGAAGGGCGACAAGAAAGGCTCTGACCGCAGCATGGAGGACAAAGACCGTCGCGTGGGCGAAGAAGGCTACGAACGCGTGTATATCAACTGCGGTAAGGCCGACGGATTTTTTGCTCCTAACCTGATTGAAATCATCAACCAATCAGTAAAGGGTCAGCGCGTGGATATCGGCCGCATCGACTTGCTCTCAGGCTACTCGCTCTTTGATATTCGCAAGGGTGATGCACACCGCGTGATTTCTTCGCTCAAGGGCGAAGATTTCTTCGGCAAACGCATCTACTGCGAAATCGCCGTGCCAGATAAGGACTATGCAAGCGAAAACAAGGGCAAAGCAGCCAAGCGCCCTCTCCGCGACGACGACGGTTTCAAAAAGAGCCGCCGTGACCGCCGTGAAGAGCGTTTCGCCAGCAAAAAGGACGGCAAAAAACGCGACAGAAAAGACAAAAAAGTGAAAAACCTGACTTTCACGGCAACTACGACAAATTTAAAAAGAAAAAACACTGATTTTTCCTTACAATTTGTGCAACTTCACACTGCAGTTTTTCACAATAAACACAATGATTTGAAATAATGCGGTTGATAACATCTACAATATTATGCATAGCGTCTTGCTTCGCCTTTATTGGCGAAGCTAAGACTATTCGCGACATATTCACATCTGAGCCCGACAACATCTTTCTGATTTTGCCAAGCCGCACGCGCATGGATATGCTCGACTATTACGACTCTGGCAACAAGGTGGCGGCAAGCAACAAACTGTCTAACGACGACACTTCTTCGCAGCTCATCGATGTCGCCGACAACTTCATCGCCATATCTCTCACTGAGTCAAACGAGGTGGACTTGCAATTGCTCACACCTTCGTCAAGCGACTCATTAGTGGTGGTGGTGAACACCGTTATGCTGCCTGCGCCAGACAGCGAAATCTCTTTTTACGACACAAACTGGACACCTGTTAAGAGAAAAGACATTTTTAAGGCTCCTACACTGAAGGATTTCATTAAGCCTAAAACCGACAAGAACAAGGTTAGCGAACTGATGCAAATCATTAAATTCCCGATTATTTCCTACGAATTGTCGGCTAAAGAGCCATATAGCCTTGTGGCACACCTTAACATCGACAAGTTTCTCAGCACCGAAGATTGGGACGCTGTGAAGGAATATCTCTTGCCAAGCATCTCTTATCGCTTCGAAGGCAAGAAATATCGTCGCATCACAAAATAATGCCTCCAGCCATGAACATGAGCATACCTCAACCTGAAGGCATAACCCTACGCAAATATCTCGCCGCGGTAAAAAGCACCATTATGGCCAACCCCACGCTGCAACAGCAATGGGTGATTGCCGAAATCAGCGACTTCAGATTCTCAAGACACTGCTATATGCAACTGCTCGAGAAAGACGAGTCTGGTGCCACTATCGCCACGGCTCGCGCTACGATATGGGCAAGCAAAGTATATGAGATCACTCATAAATTCGAGACAGCCACAAATCAGCACCTTGGCAATGGCATGAAGGTGATGCTGTGCGTGTCGGTGAATATGAGTGAGCAATACGGACTGTCGCTCAACGTCACTGATATTTCCCCGGAATTCACGCTCGGCGACATGCTCCGACAACGTCGCGAAATCTTAGCACGACTCACCCGTGAAGGCGTGATAAACAGAAACAAGGAATTGGGAATTCCCACCAAGCCACAGCGCATAGCCGTGATTTCGGCAGCCGGAGCGGCTGGTTACGGCGATTTCTGCAAGCAATTGGCAAACAACCCTATGGGCATAAAATTCTATACATGCCTATTCGCCGCCAGCATGCAAGGCCAAAACACTGTGCCCTCGGTGATCAATGCCCTTGAACGCATCAATCGCTACATCAACCTTTTCGACGTAGTGGTGATAATTCGTGGTGGCGGATCTACCACCGACCTCAACTCGTTTGACAACTACGACCTCGCCCTCAACGTGGCCAATTGTCCCCTACCCGTAATCACAGGTATCGGACACGAACGCGACACTACGGTGCTCGACTACGTGGCTTCCATTCCAGTTAAAACACCTACCGCTGCCGCAGAATGGATTATCTCACAATGCAACCAATGCCTGCAAACAGTGATTGACTACAAAAACGAAATCATAAATACTGTCACATATATATTGCGAGAAGAAAACAAGCATCTGCAATATATCAGCGATAATATCCCTATCCTTGCCAACTCAATTCTCGACAAGGAGAAACTAAAGCTCAATCGCCTGATGGCGGTTATTCCAGCCACCGTATCGGGCAGAGTCACCACAGCAAATGCGTTGCTTGGCAAATACGCTGCGGTCATAGCCTCTGTGGCGCAACAAATCGTTCAGCGTGAGAAAATGCGCATCGACAATCTCAGCGACAAAGTGAATCTGCTATCGCCACAAAACACGCTCAACCGCGGCTACTCACTCACCCTACACAACGGGCATGCAGTGACCGACGCCTCGCAACTGACCGCTGGCGACGAACTGGTGACACACTTTAAATCCGGCAAAGTAATCTCAGAAGTAAAATAACCATCACATCACATATTATCACAATGGAAGAACAAATCACATATAGCAAGGCGATTTCAGAACTTGAGGACATCATTCGCAAAATGCAAAGCAACGAATGCAGCATCGACATCCTGTCGCAACTGACATCTCGCTCGCTACAGTTGCTCACCATCTGCAAGGATAAACTCACTAAGACCGACGAGGAACTGAAGAAGATCCTATCTCAACTCAGCGACGAGCAATAAGCGCAAGCGCACTCCCACTCCACGCTTTGGTATCATTTTTGTAATGTTGTAGATTACAACCTAACAACTTACAGATATGAAACGTCAAAAGAATTTGCGCATAACGCAAGACGACTACATCAAGGCAAACCGTAAGGCAAGCCGCGAAGCTGAGATTGCCGCTTACGGGCATCCGCTTTGCCACAAACGAGTGCACAAATCCAAGAAGGTCTACGACCGCAAACGAATCAAAAAGGCAGATTGCTCAAGCGATTTGCCTTTTTCGTTTCTTCGTCAAGCAATCAACCCAATTAGGGCATTCGTACCCTATCGCCCGTTATAGGTTATTGCACGCCGTATCTCTGCTGTAATTCCTTGAGAAGTGGTGATGATTTCGCTGCCTTCAACCAAGCATTGATGTTGCGCTGCATTGGCTCATTTTCCTTTGCCAAAGCCCACGCCTGTATTTGCGAGAAACTAATCGACGTGGAGATATCCACATCTTCATATTGCTTTGCCAACACCTCGGCGATGCGGCGATTGATCACAGCATAACGTATCTCGCCACTTGCCACCTGCAAGAATAGTTGCTCTGGGCCGTATAGCGGGTCTTCTTTCACATATATCGAATCACCGATTTCATTGCTTAGATTGATTATACGTTCTTTCATCGGAGATCCCTTCACCACATACACTGTGTCGCCAGCCAAATCGAGTTGGGTCTTTATATCCACTGCACCATCAGCTTTCTTGCGCTGAACCAACACCTGCCTATCGATATACACCTCATCAGAGAAGAGAAGATACTCACGATTTTCTTTTGTCACTGGGAATTGTGCCACCAGCACATCCACCTTGCCCTGCTCCAAATACTGCAAAGCATCGTGCAGAGTCACTATCGGATGAAACTTCACAGCGCGGTGTTGCTGCGAGGCAATCAGTCGCCATAGATCATAGTCAAATCCGCCAAGAGTGTCGGCATAAGTGTAGCAAATGGTTGGCGAATACTCTATTGCCACGTCGATGGTGTCGCCTCCGCTGTGGGTTATACCATCAGCAACGCCAGAGGCATTGCCACAACGCCTAAGCAATATCATAGTAGTGACGGCAAGCACCAGCAGCGCCACATACATCAAAGGCTGACCTTTCTTTGGTTTTAGTTCTCGTCGTACCATCAGCAAATATTAATTAGCGAAATCAACCGAAATGCCCATCTGCAATCTGCGTGGATTGAGTGGATAATGCGGAGTAGAGAAATAGTTGTCGCCGCCAAACATGCCTTGATTGAGGTGAGCGAATGTAACGAAGAATCGTGTCTTCTTGAGTTTCATATTGGCATAGGCATTCATCCACAAGAAATTGCCGCATTCCACCTCGCGTTGGTTGCGGAAAGTCATTGTGGCAGGATTATAGGCTGGAGCATAATACTTGGTGTAGTAGTTGCAATCCACGCCCAATTGCACATGTAGCACGCCAGCCACCTTAAACAACAGATACAGATTGCTATATACAGCCAGTTTAGGCAAAGCAAGCACGCCATCGTTTGATGTGGTCTGATACGTAATGCTATTGTCCCAATTGAGCGCACCCACGCCCAAGTGCTGATCGAGAGTGGCATTCAGAACATGCACAGCACTTCCGGCTTGCTCTGGCACGCCAGCAGCATTGAAATATACATAGTTTTGCAGGGTTTCATAGCCCACATTCACCCTTGTGCCAGTGTGTGGCACATATAGTTTACCGCCTGCACGGAAGCGACGCACCTTGCCAAAATCGTTGTTCCACGCGAAGTGGTTCGACTTAAAGTGACGCATAAAATACGGTGCTTCTTCGTTCTTGAGGTGACCATAGGCACTAAGGCGCACCGAGTCGCCAAACATCTTTATCTTGGTGTGAACATTGCCCACCACACTGAAGTCGCCCACTACCGAGCCAAGCAACCCAAATCGGGCATCGACATCATAAGTGAGAATAGAGCCGTTTCGCTTTGTGAGTTGTCCGCCCACCCAAGCCACATTGTCGGTAGCCTTGGCAGTGGCATCCACGCCATCGGGCAACGGAGTGAGTTCCATTTTTATGTCGCTACGCCCCGTCACTGTGTCAAGCGGTTGCGTGTAGTGTCGCATTTCGTAGGTGGCATAAGCCGATATACCGAATTTCGCCCATGACTTACTGCCTTCAAGCATATCAATGCCCACAGTGTTGGTCAAGCGCCAACCCTTAGTATAGTCGCGAGTGCCATTATCGCTAAGATAATTCACACCGCCGAAAAACTCGCTATCTTGTGCAGCATGCTCATTGAGAAACATGTGCTTATTGCTCTTGTAGTTCATCGTCCAGATGAAACTTGTCACAGGCACATATTCCTTGCGAGCCACAATCGAATCGGGCAACGTGTCATTCCAATGGCGAAAATAGCCCACCTTGTAGCGGTGATTCATATAGAATTCCTTGCCCCACACCTGCGAGTGTGCGTTTGTGAGGTTTGTAGGAATGGTCTTAGTATCCACTCTCGTGTCACCGCCCTGCACTTCGCCAGGGTTGGTGATATATCGGTCGTCGGTGATTCCACCACTTTCCTTAGTCAGCAGATTATAATTGTTGTAAAACGACTGCATCTCATATCTATCGCCTATATACGAGCCAAACAATCGCCACACCACATTCTTGTCGGCTTGTGCGTCATACGAGCCCTTGCTATAAAGGTAGTCAATCGCGCCACCCACCTGCACAGCCTTATTGACATTTCCCGAGAAAATGGTGCTGAAACGGTCTTGATTGCTGTTTCGGTTTCCGCCGAAAGTATACGACATCAAGGTCATTGGCAAGCGAGTGTTGTAATACACCTGTGTTTTCACCGATGGCAACCACGCACTCAGCGCGTCTTCAAAGAAGAAATCGGATGGTTGCGCTCTATCGAAAAATATTTGGTTCTGCCCAGCTGCGCCATAATTACCCGTAGTGACATAGGCATTACTTATCAATGATGGCACCACCGAGCGATAATAATTGGTCAGCACAGTGTCGATTGTGCCCGGAAAGTGCAAGCCAAGAGGCTCTGAGATAGTCCACGCATACGATGGCTCAACCACCTTGCGTTTCGCCGCCCACACCTCAATGGCAGGCAACACCAGCGCCAAAGCAACAATATATGTGATTATTCTTCTCATTTCTTGATTATTGTATCTCGCACAAAAATAGTAAATTATATCATCACGCACAAAACAATTGCCGATTTCTGTGCATTTTTATATCACCGTAATCTCCTCAACTGTAGTCTATTCTTCCACCGCAGGGCCATAGTAGAGCGTAGAACAATTGTCCTCGCGGAAGACTTCGTGTGCCACTCTATTTATGTCATCGGCCGTAGCAGCCAGATATTCGTCATTCTCAGTATTGATGCGAGAAGCATCGCCAAGCATCTCATAACGGCAAAGTTTTTCTGCCACAGCATCATAGCTGATGTTTTCATACAATTCGCGCGACACATGCTTATTGGCATATCGTTGCACCTCTCGCTCGGTGACGCCCTCGGCATGCAGTTTGCCCAACTCGGCATCCACCACATCAATGGCTTGTTGCGCATCAGCGCCCTCACTCAAGCGGGCTGTGATGTAGAGCAAACCAGGGTCGTTGCTACCCACTATCACCGCATCGAGGTCGGAAAACAGGTCGTACTTCATCATCACATTGCGATGGAAGCGTGCCGATGTGCCGTTGGCAAGCACATCGCTAAGCAAATCGCTCGCCACGAAATCTTTGTCGTTCACTCCGCACATGTGATAGATGCGCATTATCATGTTCTCTGGCACATCTCGGTGCGCCTTGAGCACTCTCGGCTGTGTTTGTGCTGGCTCAATAGGCAAGTGGCGTAGCGCAGTGGCGCGCGGCTTGATGTCGCCAAACCACTTCTCCACAAGTTGCACGGCATCATCAAAGGTGACATTTCCTGAGATGCACATCACCATCCTATCAACCGAATAATGACTATAATAAAAATCTTGTATTTCTTTGATTGACGCTTCTGAGATATGGCTTGGGGCCACTCCTATCACTGGCCAGCGATAAGGATGCACTTTGTAAGCCAGCGAATTCATCAGGTGCGACACATCGCCATAAGGTCTATTCAGGCATCGCTGCTTAAATTCCTCAATCACCACGCTTTTCTGTATCTCCACAGCGCGGTCGTCGAGGTTGAGATTCATCAGTCGATCGCTCTCAAGCCAAAGCGCAGTCTCAATATTATGAGCCGGAAGCACCTCATAGAAATTGGTGCAATCGCTGCTTGTCCACGCATTGCTGCTGCCGCCTGCCGCCTGCAAAGCCGCATCAAAGTCGGGCGCATTTACCGAACCGCCAAACATCAGGTGCTCAAACAGGTGAGCCAAGCCCGTTCGTTCGGGGTTTTCGTCGCGCGAACCCACATCATAACGTAAATTCAATGCCACCATTTGAGTGGCAGCATTGTAATGATGAAGCAAACGCAATCCGTTGCTTAATACGTATTTATTATATTTTATCATTCAGAAGTGTCCGCTTATTATTTCACGGTTGTTTTGAGAATCTTAATATCCTCCTTTGGGCGGTCGTTTGCGCCAGTTTCACACTTTTCAATCTTCTCAACGATGTCCATTCCCTTCACCACTTCGCCATACACGGTGTATTGGCCATCGAGGTGTGGAGTACCACCCACTGTCTGATAAGCTTCGATTTGAGCAGCAGTGAACTTAAATGGTCCTACTTCGGCAATCTTTGCCTCGGTTTGATCGATGAGAATGTTTTGCAACGAATCAAGCGCAGCCTGATTGCCCTCGCGGCGATACATCATGATATCCTTGCGATATGCAGAAGCAAGCTTATTGAAGATTTCTTGAGCTTGCTGATTACGGCGGCTACTCTCAAACTTTGCCAATTGCGCAGGTGTGTATTTCTTACCTGTAACGATATAGAATTGCGAGCCCGATGAGCGACGTTCTGGGTTTACCTGGTCGGCTGTGCGAGCAGCGGCCAAAGCGCCACGCTTGTGGAAGAACTTTGGATAAACAAATTCAGCCTCTACGGTGTAATCCAAGTCGCCACTGCCAAGACGAGCATCTGGAGTAGCATTCTTAGAATTGCCATCGCCTGCCTGAATCATAAATTCGGTTATCACACGGTGAAACAGCACTCCGTCGTAATATCCCTCTTTGCAAAGCTTGATAAAGTTGTCGCGATGTTTAGGAGTTTCGTTATATAGTGCGATTTCTATAGTTCCCAAAGTGGTCTTCATTTCCACTTTCTTGCATTTTTTCAAATCTACTGTTTCCACTTTTTTTATCCTTGAAGTTTTTTGTCGAGTGGTCTTTGCTTGAATGCACACAGCAGAAAGCATCAGCGCCAACACGCTCAAAAAAACTATTTTTTTCATATTATATACTCAAGTAATATTTTTCACTTACACTGTGTGCGCTCCTATCACAGGCCAACGGCTGGATAAAGACGCTTATATATTCTTCTGAAATTGTCGTCGACAGCGCTCAATTCAGCTGCGCGTTCTTTGTAGTCGGCGCCATATATGCCAGCGATAAGGTCGCCCAGATATTTATGTTCACGATCTTTCTCAATTGCTGCCTTCACCAGCACGTCGATGCTCTTAGCATAGCGCTCTGCATCTATTGCATGAAGATAACGAGCCGTGCTCACCACGAACTGTCCACTTCTGTCAACCATGATAATGTTATCAACCAAAGCTGGAAGATCGGCATCAATCGCCTCGATATTATTTGCAATATACTCATAGGTTGTCAAGCCAGATGCATCCTTGCTCAACTGTTTTTTAAGATTTTCGTCCATATATTTAATTGTCTATTTTTTCTTATTATCATTCTTCTGGTCGTGCCGTTGCACACGGCAAGCCTGCCACTACGGGTTTCTATGCTACAAATATAGTCATAAATGCTGAAACAACATCTATCACAGCCAATATTTATCACACTTCGCGCAGTGCTTTATTTAGCAAGCGACATGTTCATTGATATGCCGAAGTTGCTGTTCGACGTTGGGTAAGCCGTTGCCGAAACAAGTGGAGTGTTCACCTGATGGTCGAAATATGCGCCTATGGTGAGGCGTTTACTCAACACATAGTTGGCTGTCATATTGATGGTAAGCGAGCGTGCGCCGCTTGTGGCTTGAGTGAAGCCTGTCTCAATCTTGCGTATCAGCGCGTTGTTGTTGTTGAGTGAGAAGTCGATATTGAGGTTCAAGTCGTTGTTGACTCCACTTTGACGACCTCTGAACTTCAACACCGTATTGAAGTTGGCAATCTTATAACCAACGCCAAATTTCAACGACTTCTGACCTGCCTCCACAATCTGACCCGCCGACGAATTGAGCGACAGCGTGCGGCTATCACGATACTCGGCATTAATAGTCATATTGTTGTAGAGCGTCACCTTTGCACCAATTAGCGGAGCAAAACGCTCTGTGATTGTCACCGAAGTAATATTATATGGCGACGATGGCAGAGGATTGCCATTTGTGACGTCTTGCGTAAATCCGATGCCATTGCCCACCGATACCCAGTCGCTATACGAGGTGTATGAACCTACGCTATAAGTACACTGATAAGCGTGTGATAGCGTGAACGACTTAAACCACTTCTTCAGCGCTGGTATCTTGCCAATGCCATCATATGTCACTCTCCAGTTTGGTAATATCGATGCCAATGATGGGAATGGATTGAGTGTAACCTTATTGATATCCTTGCCTGAATAAGCCGCAACAAACGCCGGGATTAGGACATCACTGCTGATGCCGCTCACATCGCCCACTTGCGACGAGAATGGCTGACCTGCCCATGGCGAGGTGAGCAAGAATCCGCGTTGCGGGTAGTTCTTGCCTTGATATTGTGCTCTCACACGATCGGCTGCAATAGGTATGTTTTCAAGGAATTTATCAAATGCCTTGCTACTATAGCCGTTATCCGATTTGCAGCCCTTGAGCGCTGTTGCAAGCGCAATGTGTGTCTTAGTATATGTGCCTGTATATAGATTAGTGGCATCGTTATACATAAACATCATTTGGTTGCTTCTATTGTCGGTGCGATTACCAGTGAGCGTAATCTTCAAGCCCTTCACCGGTTCGAGCACTGCATCAATGGTCACCTCGTTGGTGTGCGTGAAAATGGCTGGTGCAGTCTGGTTTTCGTCGCACATAAGCCATCCGCGCGATTTCGCTTTTTCCACATAGTCTTCGCCTATAAAACCAAATGCAAAATCAAGGCCCGGCGAGAGTATGTCGTAGTTGTTTGATTGTCCGAAGATGTCGCCGATTTCCGGTATAAACTGCGGCAATGAGAGCGATTGCGTATTGCGAACCTTCACGCTCACATTGCGCACCATCATCAGTCCGCGCAACGAATATTGCGCAAACTCGGTGAAGAAATTCTTCTTCTCATCGAGAACCTCCAGCACTGTGAATTTCACATTTTTGTCGCCACGAGTGAGCACCTCCACATTGTTTTCATCCACCACGCGAGTCTTCACCACAAATGGCTTGCCATCGGTAGTCAATGCCGACACCTTCACCTTTTTGGTCTTCATGTTGTGTCGTATCATAAGCGTAGTATCTGACTTCAGACGCAATGTGCGAGAGAACTTCTTGGCGCGTTTTGCCTTATTTAAGCGCGAACCCGAGAAACGATTGTTGATAGCCTTCAGATATGGCACCTTGTTATACAATCCCTCCATATTCATTCTGCCATCGAGTGTATATGATGATTGATTTGAGATTGTATTACCTGTCTGCACATCTTCAAGCACGGTTCCTCGTTCCCAATTATACACCGAATTATACGACGCATTGGCTGTCATAAAGTCGAGGAACGAAATCTTGTTGAATGGCGCCTTATACGAAGCGTTGAACGTTTGGTTGTAACTATATGGCGTACCAAGATTCTTGATACTGCGCCACACTGAGTCGCGCCACTCTTTATATTCGTCTGGGAAGAGTTTCTTGTTGACCTGTCCTATCGGTTCCTCGATATGCGCTGTGGTATTTGATTGGAACGACATATTGAGCGATCTGGTCATATTCCAAGTAATTGAGAATTGGCGATCCCACAAGAAATTCTTGCTTACCGAAACAGGCAATTCCACATCAATATCGCTCTCGTTGCGAGTCTGCTGCTCATAGTAGTAGCGCGAGATGTTGGTGAAGAAACTTATCTGTTGCGGGAACCAATTCAACTCCCATTCCTGTAAGAATTTCACGTTCTTGCTCTTCGATTTTGGCTTCACTCCCTTAAACGGACGAAATGGCTTGAACGCAGTGGCATAATTGTACATCAAGCTACCACGATAGTCGTTGGTATTCTCATACACGTTATCAGGGTCTACATTATGGCGCTTATTCGATGAATAGTTAAACACAAAGTTTGCTGGGTCCCATGGCATTGGCAGCTTGCTCTTAACGTCGAACTTCAAGCCCGATACGCTGAAACTTTCCACACGCTTTGATGTCACGGCAAACGACTTGATAGAATCGCGTTGCGCCTTGGTTTCGCACACTTCTATAGCGTCGTCAAGCAACATATCCTTGTCGAGAGGATTGTATTTTGGAGTGCTTTCTTCGTTGGTTATCGAATAGTAGATTGGAGCCTTCAGCTTCACCTTTTCTGGCAAGAATCTACCCATATCCACCTGCACTGCCACATTGTAGTTTTGATAATTGTCGAGGTTGCGCTGATTCAAGCCTTGGTCTACCGAACCAAAACCTACAGTTTCCTTATGGAAGCCGGCATTCACGGTGGCAATATCACTGATGCCAAGGGTCATATTGGCTTTCGCTGCCCAACCGCCATCTTGGTCGAAATCGGTGACACGCAATTCGTCAGCCCAAATAGTACATTCCTTGGTCATACCCGAATTGTTGCGAACACCAATCATCACCACCTTCACATCGCTCAGCGCTGGATTACCAAGCACTGTCACCTTGTTCTTCTCGTTAGAAGGGTCTGGCTCCGTAAATCGAGTGTTATACGACACGCCGCTCACGCCCTGCACCTTCTGTGCATTACGGTTTTTCTTCACGCTCGTAAACACGTCGAGGTTGCAATTGAGCATATTGTTTTCTGGCCATACCAAAAGGCGGTCGGCTGAGCTATAGGTGCTATAGTCGGAACGCGCTGGTGTGACCTCAAGAGGAATTTCATATTCATAATAGTTGTTCTTCACATCCGAACCAAGACGAATGAATGCCGACACATCGCCATTACGGAGCGAAGTGACATCGTCAATCAGAGCCTCGTTGTGCAAGAACATCTGCAATCGGCGATAGTTGCGCAGGTCGAGGCTTGTGTTGCGATACACAGCACGCGATGCGCCCGATGGCAAGTTGGTAACCTTCATCGACAATGATTGCTCATTGAGCTGAGTCACCTGCGATTGACCAGAGTCAACAATACGGTTTACGCCTGGAGGCAGCACGTAGTTCACCGGTTCGCGGCCGGCATTTTCCTCAATGTTCACGGCAGTGATTGACATATCGCCATCGGCAGGTTGATTGACCTTTGCATCTGGATTGTATGCATAACTTCGCCACTCGCCACGAAGCAATTCGAGCGATGCAAAACGAAGGTGAACAGGCTTCTTGAAATTGGTCAAGAACATACGCATGAAGCGAATTGTAGAGAAGTCGTTGATCGAACCAACAGCTTTCTCAAAATCGCGAAGTGGAATTGTGAATTGATACCACTCCACATCCAATCCGTTACCATCACGAGTAGGCACATGTTGCGCTTGCTTGTCGGTGATATAGTTCTTACCCACCACCAAATCCTCTGGGCGTATCGAAACCTCATATTGGAAATAACGCTCATACTGATTGAGGGTGTTATCTTGATTGATATCTTCAACGTCTGGCACACTACGAGCCGACTGATACAAAGCATCGGTAGCATCTTCTGCCGAGAGCGAGTTGCCTTCAGTGCCATTATAGCGCTTATAGCGCTCAATCACTGAGAGTTTCTTTTCATCATAGTCGTGACCACGATAGAAGTGGTAGTTGTCGCCACCAGGGTCGTTGATTGGCGAGAACTGGTCTTCTTCCATTTCTGCCAATGTTGAAGCCGAGAGTTTCTGGCGCAACTTGCTCACATATTCGCTATATGTAGGGAAATTCTTCTCTTCCTCGGTTGACAATCCGTTAAGGCCCACGTCTTGCAACTTACGAGCGCCCGAAGCATTGTCGAAGGCATAAGTTAGCGAGGTCTTGTCTGATACCTTACCCCACACAGTCTCCTTGACGTGTGTATTGTCGCCATCAATAGGCAATCCGTTTTCATACGATTTATATCCATCCTTCAAGATGTCTTCGCTCACCTCACCGAGGTTGAAATACAGGTCACCACCCTCCTTATTATCCACTTCTTCGTCGAGGAATGGATTGAGAAGCCAGAATTGGATATACTCGATGTTTGATTGCTCAAAGTTGGTGGCATCAAGTTTTCTCATAATACCACCCCAACGCTTCTCTGGGTTGAGCAACGTGCCATCGATATTCATTCCGTCGGCATCGAGGTTATATGGGCCACGCTCGTTAGGATAATACGACAGGTTGAGTGTTTGCAGCGTCGACGATTCGCCGTAGCTAAGCTCACGTCCCGGATAAACCTCTGAGTATGTCACCTCTCGCACATACGGATTGGAGAGTTGCTTTAAGTCGTTTTTGATGTAGCCTGGCACGAGCGAACTGTTGCGCTGTGTAAACATGCGATCGATGTAATACCACGACAGCAACGCACGGTTTTTGCCATAGTCGGTATTATTGCTCAACGCAGCCTCTGGAAACAATGCGCTCGACGAATTGTCGTAAGGCGTAGAACACAAAAACCACGAATATGGCGAACGCAAATCAAGTCCCGACTGCGTAGATTCAAAGTCATCAATATACGAGCTACCTCTATTCGAACCCGTCTTCTGCTGATGTGGTATCAACTGCGCAAACTCACCATTAAACGAGAATGTGGATGGCGCTGTGGCATTCACTGTAGGTATCTTGTTCAACAGATTGGTCAGCCACATAAAGCTGGTGTTGTACGACAGATTTAATCCCCAAATAGTGTTGTTGACTATCTCGTCGCCAATCGACACCTTTTCGGTGAGTGATTTCTCGCCATAGTGCATCACAGTGGCTCCGAGATTGAAATTCTTATTGAACTTATAGTTTAAGTCGAGTCCGAGCAATGTTTTGCGCTGAGTACTATAGGTGGATTGGTTTTCAAGGGTTACACTCACGTTTGTTCCCGAATCGATGATGCTCTGATTCAAGATTGTGACAATACCCATATTGTAGTCCACCGTATAATCGCTGTTTTCTGTCAATGTCACACCTCCGGCAGTCACTACCACCGACCCGCGTGCCACGTTCATAGCATTCAAGCGTATCTGCGCGCCGCTTGATGCCTGATATTCTCCTTCAAGGATAAATTTATTCTTGTCTTGGAATTGCCTTGCCACAGTGAGTGTAGAGTCGTACAATTCTTGATAGACAAATTTCTCGGCAATCGCCGGATTGCCAATCTTTGTAGCCAAGTGCTTACCAAACGGCTCAACTACAGGGAATATCACCTTACCACTCGAAGCATTGATGGTGTAACCCTCTATGTAGTCGAAGCGGCCATCTGGGTTAGGCTGACTGTTTGAGTCTAAGCGGTCGAGGTTCATCACTCTTATGAGTGGCGTACCGCTGATATTGCCTGCAGGCAGATAATTGATATATGTGCCTGTGGTGTCGCTCATATACTTGATGTTCAACTTGAAGTTGCTCGATTGTATCTGATAAGCGCCAAGCGAATAAATATTTTTCATTGCCAAATCCCACATTGGCAACTTGTTGGAGATTGTAGTTCCCTTCAGCAACTTCACATATAGCGACGATTTTGTAGATGTCACGTCGCCGGCAAACTCACCCACTTGATAAGTCTGACCCTTATAGGTATACTGATATGCCACGGCAAGCACCTCATCGGCATTAAGCGCCGACTTCAGCGAGATATATCCAAGCGAGGCGTTGAGCGTGTATTCTTGCGACGAGAGCAAGCGAGCGCTTTCAACCTTCTCATAATCCCTACCACCCTCAAAGCCATAAGCCGAAAGCGGTTCGAGTGTAGTGGCCACCTGCTCCATATATCTGGCATCAGGATAGCTTGTATTGAGTTCTGTGAACAAATTGTTCGACAAGTTGCTTGGCACTGCCGCCGAAGTATTTGGTACCCAGTGCGAATTTGCCAAACGGCGATTTTCACCGGCATCCATAAACGCCAGCACATTGCGCGACTGTGAATAATCGCCACGCTTATTAGTCACCCACACCTCGATGCGCGTGATGTTGATACCGCTCGACACCAATGGCAGAGTTGAGCAGAATTTATCGTAATTATCTCTAAACCAATGTGCCAAGAAGAAGTGGCGGTTTTGGTCATAAGAATCGGCTGTGACATAGAAATTCTGGGTCTGTGCGCCACCGCGGCTATTCACTGTCTGGGTCTGCGAGTTTTGTTGCGACACCAATGCTGTGGCGGTGAGTTTTCCGAATTGCAACTTGGTTTTCACACCAAAAAGCGATGTGCTACCCTTGATGAGCGACGACCCAGTGGTCATACTCACATTACCAGCCTCTATATTTTTTATGATTTCGTCTTCCTTGCCTTCATAAGCCAATTTCAGGTTTTTGTTGTCGAAATCAAATGTTGCTCCGGTGTTATACGACATGTCGAACTTCATCTTATCGCCCACCGAGGCGTTGATATTGGCTTGTATCTGTTGGTCGAAATCAAAATACGTTTTGCGGCGAGCGTCAACCGACAAAGCAGGGTTATCGGTCTTATTCGACTTTATACCCATATTGATTTTCACCGAACCTTGTGTCTTCAACTGCACACCACCAGGACCAAACACCTTGTCCAACGGACCAAGACCGAACTGCATATCAAGAAAATTAAACGGGTCCTTCTTGTTTTCCTGCGCCGTAACGCTGTTGCGTTGCTGGTAATACTCCTGCATCGACTTTCGCAAGGCGATGTTGTTATATTCATCGGCCGAGAGCATAAACGGCGTAGTTATCTCCTTATCACCCAACTTAGTGCGTACGATATACATGCCAGTAGTGGCATCATATTCGGCCTCTGTGGTGATATTTTTTGGAGAATTAAGGTCCACGGCATGCTTGCCCTTACCCAAATCCTCAAAGTCGGTAGGGATGGTCTCCTGCACCTTGTAGTGCAGGCTTATAGAATCGGTTTTCTCCTTGCCACCCTTTTTCTCTACAGTCTTTTCGGGCACTGGAGGCGGTGGCAAGAGTTTTGATTGTACGTATTGGGCGAATGCGTCGAAATGCAGTGCAGAGTATGCCAATACCCCACACAGCACTATGCTCAGCAGTTTTTTGCTCTTTATATGTTCAACGGCTTTATGTCTGCTCATTAATTTCTTTGCAAAATATAATCAACGTTGCCGCCAGCAACACGCCTTTTCTCGCCCACTATAAGCCTCACAGCATCTTCAGCGCACTCTTTATGGCTTTTTCCACTGTGAGCGTAGGGTCTGATTGGAAAAGTTTCTGCAACGTTTTCTGCGTTGCCTGACGGCTATAGCCCAACATCACGAGCGCTGCCAAAGCTTCGTCGAACGCTTCATTGTTTAATGGGCTTATACTTAATAACGAAGCATCTACCGTATTTATTTTATCTTTCAGGTCAACTATTATTCTTTGTGCAGTCTTTGCCCCTACTCCCTTCACCGATTTCAGCGCAGCAGAATTGCCCGAAGCGATTGCGGCTTCCAACTCTGCCACCGGATAAGATGAAAGTATCATTCGTGCTGTGTTCGTACCCACTCCGCTCACGCTGATGAGCAACTCAAACACTTCTCTCTCGTGTCTTTCGGCAAAACCATACAGCATATGTGCATCTTCACGGATTGCCTCATAGACATACACCTTCACCACATCCTTCACATTCTGCAGTTGTGTGTATGTGTTGAGCGAAACATTCAGCATATAGCCCACGCCATACGATTCCAACACAATGTAGGCTGGATTGCTCTCTTCAATACTACCTTTTATATAATCTATCATGCTATCAAAATTTTTGTTTTCACAATTTATTGTTTTCTCACAAAATCACCTTAAACGTGTGGCTCATTCCGCCCACAACTACTCGCACCACATACACGCCATGCCCTGGCAGATGCATTCTCGGCAACTCGCCATATCCGCCGCTCACCGCACAACGCGATAACGCAACTTGCCGCCCAAGCATATCGTATGCCGACATTTGGGCCTCGCCATCGCACGGAGCATGAATTATGATCGGCTCTTCGCCTGGAATTATGCGCCACAGTTTGTCTTGCTCCACGCTGTCGATTCCCGATCCGAGCAGATATTGCAAACCTTTCAGCGCATTGATTTTGCCGTAGCCCCACTTATCAGGATTGTCATTCTTCACAAGTTCATCTCTCGTGGAGGTACGCTCAAGCACATTCTCAACATCTGCGCAGGTCAGTTCGGGATTGGCCTGCAACCACAATGCTATAGTGCCTGTAACAATCGGGGCCGACTGCGATGTGCCATACATCGAGCCCCAACGGTATTTCTTGCCACCGATGATTTGCACCAGCGCGTTGTCGCCATCATTGGCCTGCGTGGCATCATAGCGATTGAGTGCCGAAACCACCACATAACCCGGTGCAGTGACCGTAGGACGACTTATGCCATTAGCATCCTTGCCGAAGCTTGAGAAAAATGCGATGTCGCCCAATTCGCTGCCCGTGTAGTTATCGGCGCCATTCGGAGTGTCAACACTCGTTTTTGAGCAATAAGCGCCCACCGAAATCACACCTTCGCCGGTAGTGAGATCGCTGATGTTGCCGTCACTTGTGCCATAGCTCCAACCATCAACACCATTCGACACCAATTGCGTGCCAGTATTGCTCCAACCAGTGATAGTAGTACCCTTCTCTGCCCACACCTTGATGCCCATATAATAGTTTTTCGCAGTAGCTTTCTCGCATACGTATTCCACATCAAATGCGGTGTACAGTTCCATCTTGCCATTCGCGCCGATGCCCGATGAGAACGAAACCTCTCCAGAATAGAGATCCTTTAGCGATGGCACATCTTCCATAGTTATCTTCACGGCTTCATCGCTTGTGCCTGCCTCATGCCAATCGCTCTCGTATGCCACCGCTTGGCGCTGTCTGTCATACACCACAAAGCGAGCCTTGAACTTTCGGGCATCATCGGCCCACATATCCAAATCGCCATGGTTGGTGTAGAGCGTATATAGATTTTCGTAGAAAGTGCGCAAGGTGTCGGTATCCTGCTCAAACCGCTTTGAAATCTTTGTGAACAGACGCGCATCGTTGCCCACCGACAACACGCACATTCTTCCCTTCCCCGACTTCGCCGCAAACACTTCCGACAGCATCGATGTGCCATCGTGCGGACCGGATGTTGATGCCAAACTCATGTTTATCACTGCTGGCTTGCCAACGCTCTTGGCATAATCAAAAATATATGCCACGCTGTTTGCTATGTTCACATCGGTCAATTCCCTGTCGGGCATTGCACACAGCACAAGGTCGCTTGCCGTAGCCACGCCATAATAGCCGTTGCCCTTATATCCGCCGGCTGCTGTGGTACTGGTGTGTGTGCCATGCGACTGGTCGGTGCAATCCGACGTCAACGCCGCAATCTCCTGCGGAGTGGCATATGCCGAACCAGGCAGTTCATTGCCGTCAACCACTGGCGCTACGCCTCCTTTATGAGTGGGTAGATACACTCGCTTCACACGACTCTCTCCATCTTCTCCCATAAACTCGATGTGATTGAAATCAATACCAACGTCTACCACGCCCACAATTACATCTTTGCCAGTGAACGCTCCCTGTGATCCAGCGCTCACGGCATGCGCACCGTCCACCATGCTGAATTGTCGGGCCCTATCGTTGCACACAGCCATGCGCTGAGCCAACTGCACTTGCTTGACCAGTGCCAACTCGCTCACACGGACAATCTCTTGCACCGGCACCTGAGCGGTTATCACCTTGCCAAACACGTGCTGCACCTTCACACCCAAGCGCTGCAGCTGGGCTAAAACAGCCTCGTCGGTCACACGCAGAAAACACTGCACGCTTTGCTCACCACGCGCTTGCGCCTGCCGGAGCGACACGTGCGAGCGAGGCGTGAGACTCCCCCGCCTTGCGTAAAGCGATGCCGATGGCACTAAAGCCACCAGCATCGCCATTATAAATATTTTCTTAAATTCAATTCGCATTATTTCACTATCAATCTCGACGAGCTGCGCAACTTATCACCAGTGACAGTAACCACATATACGCCAGGATTGATTCTGCCTGCAAGCGACACACTTGCCACGCCGCCATCCATCTGCTTTGTTGCATCATATATCAATGCACCGCTTATTGAATAGACTCTCACTGCCACAGCATCTTCATTTGGAGCAAACACCGAGAAGTTGCCATCGCATGGATTCTTACAAATTATCACGTTGTCGGCATCTTGCTTCACGTCGTTGATGCCCGACGTAGAAATGACATACTTGATACCATCCCAAGCGTCAATTTTGCCATAGCCACTCTTTTTAGGATTCTTATTCACATAGTTGTCGCGCACTGAAGTGTTTTCAAACACTTCCATCACATCGTTATAGCTCAACGTAGGCTTTGCCTGAAGCCACAATGCCAAAATACCTGTCACTTCTGGTGCAGCCATTGATGTTCCCGACATATCGCCCCAGTAGTGCTTATTGCCCTTATTATCACTCACCTCGGCTGCCAAATAATTATAACCTTTTTTCACGGTCTCAGAATCGTAGCGGTTAACCGCGGAAACCACAGTAGCGCCACCCGCCAAAATATCTGGGCGCTTCTTGCCATTAGCATCCGGGCCATAGCTTGAGAAATAAGCTATATCATTAGGAATGAACCCATACGAGTATTCTTTGCCATCCAATGCCTTATATGAGCTTTTTGAAACAAATGCGCCCACCGAGATAGTCTTCTCGCCTGTTGCCATGCCGCTAATCGACATCTCTGAATTGCCAGAAACAAAATTCGACAAACCATAATTATCAAATTCTGCATTGCCATCCAAGTTCCAACCATTTAATGTTTCGCCTTTTTTGCCCCAAAAGACAACGCCAAGATACCAATCATTGTTGGCTAAAGAAGTTGACTCGCAATTCACATCAATATACACGTGCCACTTTCCGCTATTAGCATCTAATTCAGAATATGACACAGCTTTACCAGTATAGTAGTTTTTGAATACACTATGACTTGACATATTAAACGTTGCACCTTGCGACGACACTGCCTGCTTTTTTGACACTGCCAATTGCTTGCCATCCTTATCTACCACCACATATTGAATGGCAAATTGTTTTCCGCTATTAGCATAGATTTCAAAAGAGCTTACATAAGCTCCACCATCATATTCTATACCCCTAAACAAAACAGTCTTTTGAGCGACATTGTCACCAGGGTTTGTAAAAGTGGTAGAGAAATGCACCTTATCGCCACCTTCATTTCCCGCTGCAAGCACAATCAGGTGACCGTCATCAACAAGCGATTCCAACGATTTACAGATGTCTGTCGAACCATCGTGAGGTCCATAATGGTCGCCAAGACTGATATTGATTACCGCTGGTTTCCCAACACTTTTAGCATAGCTGAAGATGTAATTAATAGAATTCACCAAGTTAACATCCGACAAATCGTCGCCCAAGCCGCAAAGCACCAAATCGGCTTCTGGCGCCATACCGCCAAAGTTGCCCACTTGCGTGCCGGCAGCAATAGCAGATGTGTGTGTACCGTGGCTTTGAGCCTCTTCGTCGGCAGTGAGTTTAGATATTTGTTCTTGGGTAGTAAATTCCGAACCAGGAAGCACGCTGCCATTCAGCACAACCTTAGAACCGGTATCGTCGTTAGGCATATACACACGCTTGATGCGAGTGTTGCCATTGGCATCCTTAAACGCCATGTGATTGTAGTCGATACCCACGTCAATCACGCCCACAACCACGTCTTTACCTGTATATGGGATAGCCAATTCATTGCCTGCAAGCACTTCGTCTACATATGCAGAAGCGCGCTGTTTGTCGGTTTTCAGCCTCAACTTACGAGCCACCGACACTTGACGCACATTGCTCACCTTGGCAAGAGCTTCCAATTTATCAATAGGAGCAGTGACAGTGAGCACGTCGCTCATCTGACCGTTGACTTGCACTCCCAGCGCTTCCATCTCGTCGATTGGCGCCACATTCCAGCCGTCGATACTCACAAAGGCCTGCACAGCTTGCACACCATTTGCCATCTGCACTGGCGCAACATATCTGTCAGCCGTCAATTTTCTTACCTTGGCACTACGGGCACTATTTCCACCGAACGCACTGTTAGCGGCCAGTTCTTCCACTCCACTGTTGTTTCGCAACGAATTCAGGAAAGCATATGTGCTACTTGACAATTTCCCTTCAGCATTAACTATCGACAACGAAAGCACTGCTAATGCCAAAACAAGTGCTATCCTATTGATTCTTTTCATAAACTTTTATATAGACTTTACAATGTTATAATCACCAAAAATAAAATAAAAATCTCATTCACACAAGCATATAACAAGAAAATTGCGACATTCGGCCTCGTTTAGCCAAATGTCGCAATCTATGATTTTTCTCTAAATAACTAAGATATTACTTCAAAGTTTCTACATACTTGCGAAGTGCTTCGTTTTCTGGATCGAATTCGAGCCACTTGTTGTAGTAACCCTTAGCTGCTTCCATATCGCCCTTGTCAAATGCGATACGAGCCAAGTTGTTGTAGATTGAGATGTAAGTATCCTTGTAGTCTTCCTTGTTTTCCTTTTCGTTAAGGATGCTGATTACTTGTTCATAGTACTTCACAGCTTCGTCATTCTTACCATCGAGGTATTCCACCTTAGCTTGTTGTTGAACGATACGGTAGTTGCCAGGAACGCGTTCATTAGCCATAGCAGCATATTTGCGAGCGCCTTCAATAGCAGTTGCCTTCTTTGCAGCATCTTCAGTAGTTACTGCCCAGTTGAAGTATTTTGTTGACATAACATACAAGTCGTTAGCCTTGCATTGGTCGCTATCAACAATCTTTTGGTAATATAATGCAGCCTTTTCGTAGTTCTTTGCTTCATCATATACGTCGATCAATTGGTTGAGCAAATCCAAGTTGTTAGGATTGTATTCAACAGCCTTTTCGTATTCAGCGATTGATTCTTCAGTCTTACCTACGCCCTTGAGTGCAGCAGCATAGTCAACGAAGTCCTTAGATGCATATTCAGTGCCAGCGATGTTCAAGCCGAACAATTCAGCGCCATACTTTTCTGCTTCTGTCCAGTTTTGCAATGCTACCATGTTGTAGAGTTGCATACGGCACATATAGAAGTTGTTCTTGTCGTTGGCAGCAATTTCGCTACGGATTTTTGTAGCCAAGTCGAAAGATTGTTGATATTCTTCGCCGAAGAACATCAATTGCACGTAGCGAACCTCATCTTGCTTGAAGTGGTTAGGGTTCTGGATATATTTGCCATATTGTTCTGCAGCCTTAGCACCATCGTTAAGTTCATAGTACTTTTCAGCAAGCTCACGTTGAGCAAGTGCAGATTGTGGCTTCTTAGCTACGAGTTCTTTAAGACGAGAAACTGCCATTTCTGGGTTTACGAAGAAATAAGTATTGGCATACTTCACATAAGCCTCTTCATTGTCTGGGTCGTAAGTAAACGCCATTTCGTAATTACCAGCAGCACCACCGTTGTCCTTTTCAGCAGCTCTCATATCGCCTTCAAGGATGCACACGTCTGGGTTCTTAGGATCGGTCTTACGAGCCTTTTCTATGTTCTTACCGAGGTCCTTAGCATAAGCCACAGGATCAGCATTGTAGTAAGCGCGAGCGATTGCTGAATACACCGATGCATTCTTCTTGTCGAGCTTCACTGCGTCCTTAAACTTCTCTTCAGCAGCCTTAGAATTGCCTGCCTTCAAATCCAAAGCACCGAGTGCTATGATGTTGAATGGATCGTTAGCATCTGCTGCCAAACCCTTGTTGTAGAAATCCTTGGCTGCTGCCACATTGCCATTAGCGGCTTCAATGTGACCAAGATAGCAATAAGCCTGGCTTTTTACAGTTTGTGGGTCATTAAGGTTCTTGTTGAGCAATTCCTTAGCGTTGTCCAACTTGCCAACCTTGAAATACTCAATACCGTCCTTGTAACCTTGTGCATTGCTCATCAATGAGCCACCTAATAAAAGGATTGCAAAAATCTTAAGTTTCATTTCTATCTGTTTATAATAATTATTAATTTTCTTTTTCTCTCTTTCTATTTTGACTTATAATATCTCTCGATGGTTTAATTAATGCTCACCACTCGTGGCTGAATAGCTGCTGGAAGCACACCGGTGTTTTGAATTATCTTCTGACCGATAAATCCGGTGAGGAAGCAATAAAAACCTTGTGCCAAACCTCCCACAGGACCTGTGCATGTCACATAGATGCTGCGATACAATGGATAGCGGGCATCATAGATATACACCTGATATGGCTTATAGCCTATCAACTCATCGTCGCGACGCACCTTAAGCACCTTAAAGCGACTGCTCTCAAAGTCGATTGCGGTGGTGTCGTTTTGATTGAGGCGCTCCACACGTTGCTCCACTGGTTCGCTCTTACCCTTCATGTCGGCAGTAATCCAACTTACGCCCACAATACCGATGGCGTTCTTACGATTCTGAACAAGGTCAAACACAGCCTCGGTAGAACCTTGAGCATACACATTCTTCAAAAATGGTTTGCCATTGAGCAATGAGTCGCTCATATAGCGCTGAATGCTTGAGCCGCTTGCATCAAACACCACAGCGATGCTGTCGCGCTTTAGCTTAGTAGGTGTGATTTCACCCCACTTTGCCACCTTGCCGCTGAATATATCGCGGAGGTCTTGCATACTGAGTTCGTCTATATCATTATCCTTGTTGACAATCAAAGCTATGGCATCCACAGCCAATCGCTGTGTGCGTGCCGGACGGTTCTTCGACTTCAGATAGTCTTTCTGGTTTTGAGTCAACTCATGCGCAGTGACTATCAAGCGTGTCTTCATCTGCAACAACGAGTCGATAGCCGATTGCTCGTCTTGATAGAATGGGATGATGCTTGCTTTAGGATAAGTAAACTCAAACACCTCGATTTCCTGGTTCAGGATATTTTGAAATGATTGGTCGCACACAATAGAAGCCATACCACTGGTAGTAGTGTCCTCCACGCCGGTGGTCTTCGACTTACCGCACGATACCATTACAGTTGCTGCGAGCATGGCAGCAGCCATCGTAAACAAAGTCTTTCTCATAACAACGTCTATTTTTTATGCGTTTAACAATAACATTTTTCTATTCAATTGTTTGCTTAGCGAAAATCAGATCCGAGCATCTATTCCAGCCACATATCTATAGCAACGCCAGATTCCATACACGATAAACAAGCTTCCCAATGAATATCTTGCCCAATTTGGCAACCAGTCAAACATCCCAAGCAGCACGAGTATACCCATGCCCACATAGATGAATATCATAAACAGACCAAACATCACCTTGATGCTCTTTTTAGTGTCTTTTTTGTTTGCTTGTTGCTCCATATTAAATACTAATAATTTTCTCTTTAGCAGCATTAAGTTTTTAGCTCTCTTCTCAATATATCACACGAGCACATACCTATGCAAAATTATTCTTTGTAAAGTTAATCAAAAATGCCGTAACAAAGTGCTTTGCCACATAACTTTTTGCACAATTTTGGTTAAGAAATTCAAAAGGCACTACACAAGGGCTGATTGCACGCAAAAGAAGCGCGAAAAAGCGATCTAAGAAGAATTATAGACACGTTGACAAAACTAGCCCAATCTCCTATACTTTCAACCAGAGTGACACAAGTCAACATCAGCGATCACGGTGCGAAAAAAGGGCCACATCGCATCGATGCAGCCCTTATTGTATAGTTAATTACGATTTATCGCAATTAGTTAGCGTTTTGAAGTTTGAATTGTACTGGAAGAGTGTACCATACGTTCACTGCTTGACCATTCATACGTCCAGGGATGAAGTCTGGGAGAGACTTACATACGCGAACGGCTTCCCTATCGAGGTCGCGGTCAACCGAGCGAGCAACCTTTACTTCACCTACCTTACCAGTCTTGGTAACAACGAATTGCACGATAACCTTACCTTGCACGTTGTTTTCCATTGCAACTGTTGGATAGTTGATGTGATCTTTCAAATACTTCATCAAAGCAGCTTCACCACCAGGGAATGTAGGCATTTGCTCTACAGCCTTAAAGACTTCTTCCTTAACTGGTTCTGGCTTCTTTTCTTCAACGATAACCTCGTTTTTGTGTTCACGAGTGATGTTGCGGTCGTCAGTACCCTTATCGAAGTCTGTTTGACCGAAAGCAGTTTGAGTTTCCTTCAATTCATCCTGAGTCTTGATTTCGTCCTCTGAACGAACTTCCTCATCCTTAGCGATAAGAAGCTCAGTTACCTTAACGGTGTTGAGGATTTCTTCTGGGAGAGCCTCAGGCTTTTGTTCTTCAATTCTTTCTTGAGTTTCTTCTTCTTCCTCCTCTTCTTCAGCAGCAGTGTCAACGAATGCCATTTGCTGTTCAGCGGCGTCCTTGATGCGTTGCTCTTCAATGTAGGCAGAAACCTTCAAATAAGAGAATGCAACAATACCAAGTATGAGAGCGCCAATAAGAGTATAGATGAATGCCTTCAAGTGACGTGGCTTTGAATCCAAACGCAAAACGTAAGCGCCGAAGCTCTTGTTTCGGCCTTCAAATACCAAGTCGCACCATTCTCTTGATGTAAGATCTACATTCTTTGCCATAATTAAATTCCTTCTTGATTTTAATAGTTCAACTAATAAACGATCTTACCAAATTAGTGCTTTAGACGTTTCAACAAATATGGAGTCATCATAGCAGAGTCGGTCGTATTGATACGGTCAATCTGATAACGGCTGATATTGTTGATTTGCATTTCATCGAGAGCAGTAACAAGGCTGGTGTAGCTTGCGTTAGGAGTAGCCTTGATGATTACAACTGGACGAGTAAGAGTAGAGTCGTTACGGATTTCCTTAGCCTTAGCTTGATAAGCCGAGTCAGAAAGTTCCTTATTCTTCCATCTTGCCTTGAGTTCGTTGATCTTCTCAAGCACTTGTTTGTTTCTCTCTTGGAATACGGCACGGATACCTTGAGCCTTACCATTTTCGTTTGGCAAGAAAGCAATTTCCTTCATATTACTTTCTACCACACCTGCGTTTTCAGAAACTTCTGGCATACCTTCGTAATAATAAACGAAATTCTTTACAGGCACTCCGTCCTTATCTAATTCACTGTCAAGAATCACTGTAATAGCCTCTGATTGCTTTACCTTGTTTTGATCTTGCTTCTCAACCTTTTCGTTAGAAGGCAAACTGATTTGAAGAGTTTGCGACTTGATCATTGTGGTACATAGCATGAAGAATGTAATCAAAAGCATGTTCATATCCACCATAGGGGTGAAATCGACGCGTACGTCTTTTTTCTCCGAATATGTCTTTCCTTTTGCCATGATTATTCTCCTTCAGTTTTTAGAGCTGTTAACAATGTAAACTTATTCATCTTCAAAGTCTGAAGATTATCCATAACCACTTGAACAATAGAGTATGGAGTATTACCGTCAGCCTTGATGGCGATACCTTTACCCTGTTTGATGGCTGTTTGCAAGTTACCGTTTGAAGTATTGTATGCAGCCTTCATCCACATTTGGAATTCATTTGGTTTGCTGGCGTCTTCGTTCATGTCGATTGGAATACCGCAGTTTGGATTCTTCGCTGGGTCAACAGCCTCATCTCTTTGGTCTGGAGTCATGCTCAACCATTGAGAAAGGTTCTTGAGTGGCAAGCCAAACATATAAGTGCTACCGAACACTTGGCATTGAGCTTGTGTAAGTTCAATCTTTGAGTTTGGATTTGACTTATTGTATTCTGATACTACATTCTTCAACAATTCAACGCGCACCTTGTCGCTTGATTGAGTTGAGTCTTTATCACCCGCAAGCGACAAGAACACACGACCCTTAGTATCGACAAGCACTGTAATCAAGTTTTGTTCTGGCACCTTCTCTTCTGATACTGATGCTGGAGTGATTACGGTGATTGGTTCTTTTTGAAGGAATGTAGAAGTCAACATGAAGAAGGTAAGCAAGAGCACAGTAACGTCACTCATCGCAGTCATATCGATGAATGGTTTCTTTTTCTCTGTCTTAACTTTCATAGTTTGTTTTTACTTTTTTGTTTTGTTTCTCAATTAATATTCCTTCAATGCAATTATGCCTTTGCTTCAAATACAGCGATGATGGCAGCACCTGCTTCGTTCATCTTGTAGGTGATGTCGTTGATCTTAGTATCGTAGTAGTTGTAAGCGATAACTGCGAGAGCACCAGTTGCGATACCAGAAGCGGTATTTACAAGGGCCTCAGAAATACCTTGAGAAAGTGCTGATGAGTCAGGAGCACCTGAGTTACCAAGAGCAGAGAATGACTTGATCATACCAAGCACAGTACCGAACAGACCCATAAGAGTACCGAGAGTAGTGTTGGTGAAAATGATTGGCATATTTTGTTGCAATGTTGGCATTTCGAAGTTGATACCTTCGTCCAAAGCGTTGCGGATTGCCAATGCACGGTCTTCCTTCTTAAGTGCAGTTTCTGTAAGCATTTCTTCGTACTTGTTAACAGCGCAGAGAACAGCGTTACCGATTGCACCACCTTGCTTTGCACATACGTTCTTAGCGTCTTCTACCTTGCCAGTTTCGAGAGCCTTCTTAAGTTCTGCAACGAACTTGTCAGTGCTCTTAGCACCTGTAGCCTTAGAAAGAGCGATGAAGCGTTCTACTGAAAGAACAACAACCAAGAACAAGAGACCCCAAATGATTGGCACCACGAAACCACCTTCGTGTACTGTACCGAGCAAGTTTACTGGGTGACCGTTTTCAAAGTTAGAGTCAGCACCAAGTACGAATACATACATACATACTGATGCGATGAAACAAAGGATAATTACCAAAAATGCGTTAATACCACCTTTTTTCTTAGCAGTGGCCTTAGCTGGTTTGTTAGGCTTTTGAACTTCCATAATTAAATAATTGTTAGTTTTTTGATGATTTAAATTATTAATAGTGTTAATAGTTTTCTCTTATAACGCTGAGGCATATATTTTTATTTTACCACACCGTGAGCATTTTATATCATCAGAGTGATTATCTCTTTCATGATATCGCCAGGCAGGTCCTCATTTTTCTTCAGCCTTTGCACACCGACGCAATAATACACCATTGTATATCAATCAGTTCGCCTCGAAACACTTTTCAACAGGTCCCTAAGTATCGCTTTCACACCGATATGCAAGTGCAAATATATTATAAATATTTCAATATCACAAAGCGGTTTCGTGGTTTTTTTTCGGTATTTAATTGCAATTTAACATCTCTGCAACATTCCCTCAACACATTCTCGCGCCACCTTATTGTGAAATATTCATTTTTTCGCCACCGCCATTAAAGCCGCCATATATTATATATAATGTGAAATTAGCCAAGGGTATTTTCAAGTCTTAATTATTTTTAATAACTTTGTGTTCCGAATGAAATGTATAATCATAATTCAATCGAATGACAACCATAAAGTTAAAAAAAGGTTATAACCTTATGCTTAAAGGGGCTATCGAGGATTACGCCATCTCAGGCACTATCAAATCGCAAAATTACGCGATTGTGCCGGATGATTTTTCTGGCATCGTCCCTCGACTTGAGAAAAAAGAAGGCGAAACAGTAAATGCTGGCGAAGCCATCTATCACGACAAGTCGCAAGAATCAATCAAAGTCTGTTCACCAGTAAGCGGCACTATCAAGGAAATCCGCCGTGGCGAGCGCCGCAAAATCGAGGCTATCATCATAGAGAGCGACGGCAAACAGACAAGTAACCAAATTCCAGTAACCGACGTCAAATCGGCTCTGTTGCAATCTGGTCTATGGGCAATGTTGCGCCAACGCCCTTACGACATCGTACCAAGCCCCGAAGTGGCGCCCCGCGACATCTTCGTCACATGTTTTGATTCAGCACCGCTCGCTGCCCCATTTAGCATCTTCACAGAAGGCAATCTGGAGCACATCAAGCGCGGCGTGGCAGCACTGAAGAGCCTCACACAAGGCAACGTCTATCTCGGTTGCTCACCCGACAACGTGATTGAATCAGACAACACTGTGGTGTTTGATGGTCCTCACCCTGCTGGCAATGCCGGCATACAGGCTGCCAACATCAAGCCTGTCAACAAGGGTGAAGTGATTTGGACTACCGACATCGTCACCGTGATAAAGATTGGCAAACTGCTTGCCACTGGCATGGTAGACTATAGCACATTGGTGGCTATCACCGGCGAGAAAGCCAACAAGCCACAAATAGTGAAGGCTATCGAAGGTGCTCCTATCCGCGACATCATCAGCGGCATCGTCACCGACGAACAGAACACCCGCATAATCTCAGGCAACGTTCTCACCGGCACACACGTGAGCATCGACGAATATCTTCGCCGTCCTTACCGCCAGATCACTGCGATCCCTGACATCAACCACCCTGACGAATTTATGGGCTGGGCGTCTGTTAGTCCTAACAAATTCAGCATCTATCACAGCTTCACCAGTTGGCTCTTCGGTGGCAAACGAGCAAAATCGTTTGACTCGAAAATCAACGGCGGCGAACGTGCCATCGTGATGGCTGGCGAATACGACCGCATGATTCCTATGGACATCTACGCTGAATTCCTTATCAAGGCCATAATCACATTCGACATCGAGAAGATGGAGCAACTCGGCATCTACGAGGTTGCGCCTGAGGATTTCGCACTCGCTGAGTATGCCGATACCTCAAAACTCGAATTGCAACGCATCGTGCGCAACGGCCTCAACCGCCTATACGCCGAAATGTGCTAACCCAAACATAGTAATAACTCAAAAAAAGATAATAAAGTGAAAGCTTTAAAAAAATTCATGGATAACATCAAGCCGAATTTCCAACCTGGCGGCAAATACGCCAAGTTGCAATCGGTGTATGATGGTTTTGAATCCTTCCTGTTCACCCCAAATTCCACTTCGGGCAAAACAGGAGTGCAGATTCACGACAGCATCGATCTCAAGCGCACCATGATAGTTGTGGTGGTTGCCCTACTCCCAGCCATGCTATTCGGCATGTATAACGTGGGCTACCAACACTATCTCGCAATCGGTCAGAGCGCAACATTCTTCCAAACATTCCTATTCGGTCTTGCCGCAGTGCTTCCAAGCATCGTGGTATCATACGTGGTGGGTCTGGGCATCGAATTTGTGGGTGCTCAAATCCGCGGACACGAAATTAACGAGGGCTTTCTGGTGTCAGGACTGCTCATTCCGCTCATCTGCCCTATCAACACTCCTCTGTGGATGATTGCCGTGGCTACAGCATTCGCTGTGATATTTGCCAAGGAAGTGTTTGGCGGCACAGGCATGAACATCTTCAACGTGGCCCTCATCACCCGCGCCGTGCTATTCTTTGGCTACCCATCTAAGATGTCGGGCGATGCCGCATTCGTAGCTACCGACTCGGTATTCGGTATGGGCGCAGGCACACCCGTTGACTCTTACACTGGCGCTACTCCTCTCGGACAAGCCGCTATCAACACTGCCGACACTATGCAACTCACCAACATCGTTGGCGACCCAATCTCTACATGGGACGCATTCCTCGGTTTGATTCCTGGCTCTGTGGGCGAGACTTCCACATTATTTATATTAGTGGGTGCAGCCATCCTGCTCTTCACCGGCATCGCTTCATGGCGCATTATGCTCTCGGTGTTTGCAGGCGGATTGTGCATGGGATTCATTGCCCACACATTTGCATCACCTCTATTCCCAACATCAATGATTGGCCCTATCGACCAACTCTGCTACGGCGGTTTCGCTTTTGCAGCCGTGTTTATGGCTACCGACCCTGTCACCGGAGCACGCACCGATGTGGGTAAATTTATCTACGGATTCTTGATTGGCGTTTTTGCAATCCTCATTCGCATCTACAACGGCGGTTTCCCAGAAGGTGCCATGCTAGCAGTGTTGCTGATGAACGCATTTGCTCCACTCATCGACCACTGCGTGGTGAGCGCAAACATCAAACGTCGTCTCAACCGCTCTAAAGCCTAACAAAGAGGAACAATTATGAACAAACAAAGCAACACTTACACCATACTTTATTCAGCCATAATGGTTATTGTGGTTGGTGCAGCATTGGCTCTCGTGTATGGCGCATTGAAGCCAAAGCAAGAAGAAAACATCAAAATCGACAAGATGAAGCAAATGCTCACCGCAGTGCGCATCGTCACCGATAGCGATGACCAAGTGATCGACACATATAATAAATATATACCCGAAGCTTTCGTTATCAACGAAGGCGGCGAAGTGATAAGCAACGACAAGGACGAAGCCTTCAACATCGACATGGCTAAGGAGATGAAGAAAGCCTCTGCCGAACGCAACTTGCCAGTATACAAGTTTGTGGGCGACGACGAAAAAGTGCGCTATATCATTCCTCTCTCGGGTGCTGGCCTCTGGGGTGCTATCTGGGGATATGTTTCAGTGGAAGACAATGGCAGCACCATCTATGGCGCATATTTCTCACACGCCAGCGAAACCCCTGGCCTCGGTGCAGAAATCGAAAAGTCGGAGTTCCAACAACAATTCCAAAACAAGGAGTTGTATAAGCAAGGTGAATTTAAGCCTGTAGAAGTGATGAAAGCCGGACAAAAGCCAACCAATGGCGCCGACTATGTCGACGCTATCTCTGGCGGCACCATCACCAGCAAGGGTGTGCAATCGATGCTTAGTGACTGCCTCACCAACTACAGCACCTTCTTGAAAAACTTGTCGAACGAAAATTCAAAGGAGTGACAACTATGGCAACAAAAATCAAAGAAGTATTCTTCAACCCATTCTCTAAAAACAATCCTGTGATTGTGCAAGTGCTCGGCATCTGCTCTGTGCTTGCCGTGACAGCGAAACTCGAACCTGCATTAGTGATGGGTATATCAGTAACCGCAGTTTTGGCATTCTCTAATGTCATCATCTCACTGATTCGCAACACCATACCTAACAACATCCGCATCATCGTGCAATTGGTGGTAGTGGCAGCATTGGTTATCATCGTAGACCAAGTGCTCAAGGCCTACAACTATCAGGTGAGCAAGCAACTATCGGTGTTCATCAGCCTTATCATCACCAACTGTATCCTTATGGGACGCCTTGAGGCATTTGCTCTCGGCAACAAGCCTTGGCCATCATTCCTCGACGGCGTGGGCAACGGCATCGGCTATGCCATCATCTTGGTGATTGTGGGTTTCTTCCGCGAATTGCTCGGCTCTGGCACTCTATTCGGTGTGCAAGTGGTGCCTCAAGCACTCTACGACCTCGGATACATGAACAACGGATTGATGATTTTGCCTCCTATGGCTCTCATCACCGTGGCTTGCATCATCTGGGTACACCGCTCTCGCAACAAAGACCTACAAGAAAAGTAACCCCAATAACTTTTTAAACATCAACAAATGGAAAATCTGAATCTATTTATTCGTTCGATTTTTATCGACAATATGATATTCGCCTACTTCTTGGGTATGTGCTCCTTCTTGGCAGTATCCAAGAACGTGAAAACGGCGTTCGGACTGGGTATTGCAGTTACTTTTATGCTTGTAGTGACCCTTCCTATCAACTATCTGCTCGACACTTATGTGTTGCAACCAGGAGCATTGAGCTGGCTCGGCAGCGAATTTGCCGACGTCGACCTCAGTTTCCTCGGACTAATCATGTTCATCGCCGTGATTGCCTCAATGACGCAATTGGTGGAAATGGCTGTTGAGAAATTTTCGCCATCGCTCTACGCTTCATTGGGTATATTCTTGCCTCTTATCGCCGTGAACTGTGCCATCCTCGGTGCTTCGCTCTTTATGCAACAACGCGACCTCGGTTCGGTTTGGACATCAATGGTATATGGCGCAGGCTCTGGTATCGGCTGGCTTCTCGCCATCGTGGGCATCGCTGCCATCCGCGAGAAAATACAGTATTCCAACGTTCCTGCTCCACTCAAGGGCATTGGCATCACATTTATCATCACCGGACTTATGGGTATCGCATTCATGAGCTTCCTTGGCATTAAAATATAATTAAGCGCGCTATGACATTATTAGTAATAAACAATCTCACCGTAGCATTGAGCGCAATCGTATTCTTGATTGTGACTCTCATCTTAGTGATTGTGCTACTTGTTGCCAAGCACTACCTTGTGGCTTCTGGCAAGGTGAAACTCACCATCAACGATAAAAAAGAAATCGAGGCCGAATCGGGCAACACTTTGCTTTCCACCCTCCAAGCCAATGGCGTATTCTTATCGTCGGCTTGTGGCGGTAAGGGCAGCTGCGGACAATGCAAATGCCGCGTTATAGAGGGCGGTGGCAACATCCTCCCTACCGAAGCCGTACACTTCAGCCGCAAAGAGCAAGCCGACCACTGGCGTCTGGGTTGCCAAGTGAAGGTGAAGGAAGACCTGAAGATTCAAGTGCCAGACTCTGTGCTTGAAGTCAAGGAATATGAATGCACCGTGGTATCAAACAACAACGTGGCTTCGTTTATCAAGGAATTTATCGTGGCTTTGCCTGAAGGCGAACACATGAACTTCATTCCTGGCAGCTACGCTCAGATTAAGATACCTACATTCGACATCGACTACGACAAGGACATCGATAAAGCATCGCTTGGCGAATATTTGCCAGCATGGGAAAAGTTCGGCTTGTTCTCACTCAAGTGCAAAAACACCGAACCTACCATTCGAGCTTACTCAATGGCTAACTATCCTGCCGAAGGCGATAGATTTATGCTCACCGTGCGCATTGCCACACCTCCATTCAAGCCAAAGCCACAAGTGGGCTTCCAAGATGTGATGCCTGGTATCGCCTCGTCTTACATCTTCACACTCAAACCTGGCGACAAGGTGATTATGAGCGGTCCTTACGGCGACTTCCACCCAATCTTCGACTCTAAGCGCGAAATGATTTGGGTAGGTGGCGGTGCCGGTATGGCTCCATTGCGTGCTCAGATCATGCACATGACCAAGACTCTGCACACTCGCGACCGCAAAATGCACTACTTCTATGGTGCCCGTGCGCTCAATGAAGTATTCTATCTCAACGACTTCCTTGAAATCGAAAAGGAATATCCTAACTTTAAGTTCCACTTGGCGCTCGACCGTCCTGACCCAGCAGCCGATGCTGCAGGCGTGGAATACACTCCAGGATTTGTTCACCAAGTGATGTATGAGACTTACCTCAAAAATCACGAGGCTCCTGAAGACATCGAATACTACATGTGCGGACCTGGTCCAATGAGCAACGCTGTCAACCAAATGCTCGACAGCCTTGGCGTGGACCCATCAAGCATCCACTACGACAACTTCGGAGGATAACACCTCTCGCAATACATTCCCAAAGGGGCTATACCGATTCTGGCATAGTCCCTTTGCTTTCCCATTTCATCTGGACAAAGAAGCTACGCGGTAAAATCATCTGCCAAAAATTTTGATTAACGAGAAAAAATAATTTATTTTGTCATAAAGAAACTAACGAAATAAGACCATGAATGAAAAGAAATTTGTGATAGCAATAGGACGCCAATTCGGAAGTGGCGGACGTGAAATAGGCCATTTAGTGGCCAAAAAATTAGGCATCGACTACTACGACAAAGAATTGCTCACCGAAGCGGCCAAATCGAGCGGCATGAATTGCGACTTCTTTGAGGCTGCCGACGAACGCTCACCAAAATTTTTCTCAAACCTGATTGCATTCAGCGCCGGATATCACGGTGGTTCATATCTGGTGGGTAGCACCCCTATCTCAAGCGACAACATCTATCGCAAACAGAGCGAAGTGATTCTCGCCCTCGCCAAACGCAGCAATTGCGTAATCATGGGCCGCACTGCCGACTACATCTTGCGCGATGAGCCTAACACAATCAGCGTATTCATCCACGCAAGCATGGAGCAACGCCTTGAGCGAATAATGAAGCGCGACCACTGCAAATCGCTCGAGGAAGCACGCGTATTGGCCGAGAAGAAAAACAAGCTGCGTGCCGAATACTACAACTTCTACACCGAGAAGCGCTGGGG
>ERZ780141.91-NODE-91-length-69217-cov-6.506304_pt1 | contig 69217 bp, 52 predicted proteins | sample MGYA00433080_ERZ780141 | MGnify/ENA primary metagenome ERZ780141 (study PRJEB29588, sample SAMEA2154047) | human gut metagenome | biome: human gut; feature: human-associated habitat; material: faeces | place: Denmark | collected 2008/2010 ... | reverse complement strand
CGTCCGTAAGGAGTTGTGGCTGTCTTTTGTCCAAGAAGAGTGGTAGGAGCCATTTGTCCACCGGTCATACCATAGATGGCATTGTTGATGAAGATGATGGCGATGTTTTCGGCGCGGTTGCAAGCGTGTATTGATTCGCAAGTACCGATTGCAGAGAAGTCGCCGTCGCCTTGGTAGGTAAATACCAATTTGTCGGGTTGCAGACGCTTGATGGCAGTAGCAACGGCAGGAGCACGTCCGTGAGCGGCTTCCACCATATCCACGTCAAGATAGTTGTAGGCAAATACGGCGCATCCCACAGGAGCAACGCCGATAGTATATTCTTCTGCGCCCATTTCTTCAATCACTTCACACACGATTTTGTGCACAGTGCTGTGTCCGCAGCCTGGGCAATAGTGCATAGTGGTGTCTTTGAGAAGGGTTGGACGTTTGTAAACGAGGTTCTCAGGTTTAATAATTTCGTTGATATCCATAGCGCATCCTCCTTATTTTACAAGTTTTTCTTTAAATGCGTTGAGCACTTCTTCTGGGCTTGGAACGATACCGCCAAAGCGACCGAAATGCTCTACTGGTAGATTGCATTCCACGGCAAGTTTCACATCTTCTATCATTTGTCCGGCAGAAAGTTCCACTACCAAGATACCCTTTACGCGTTGAGCGAGCTCTTTGATTTCTTTGTAAGGGAAAGGCCAGAGAGTGATAGGACGGATAAGACCTACCTTATAGCCTTGTTCGGCAGCCAATTCCTTGGCTTTAAGGCTCACGCGAGCACTTGAGCCGAATGCCACAAACAGATAGTCGGCATCTTCGCAGTCGATGGCTTCATAGCGCACCTCGTTGGCTTCGATTTCGGCATAAGTGCGTTGGAAGCGTTTGTTGTTTTCTTCCATCACTAATGAGTCGAGCTCGAGCGAAGTGATGATGTTTTGTTTGCGGTGACCTTTTCGGCCGTTGAGAGCCCAAGGGCATTGTTCACGAATTTCTTCTTCGGTGCGGCGAGGACGTTGTTCGGGTATAACAACCTTTTCCATCATTTGTCCTATAACGCCGTCGGCAAGAAGCATTGCCGGGGTTCGATATTTAAATGCCAGATCCCAACCAAGCCATACGAAGTCGGCCATTTCTTGCACACTCCATGGAGCGAGCACGATGCAATGATAGTCGCCGTGTCCGCCGCCTTTGGTGGCTTGGAAATAGTCGGATTGAGAAGGTTGGATGGTGCCGAGTCCAGGACCGCCACGCATCACGTTCACTAACAAAGCAGGCAATTCAGATGCAGCAAGGTAAGAAACGCCTTCTTGCATAAGGCTCATGCCAGGGCTTGATGATGATGTAAACACTGCTTTGCCACAAGCTGCGCCGCCATATACCATATTGATAGCGGCCAATTCGCTTTCGGCTTGAAGCACTACCATGCCGGTGGTTTCCCATGGCATTTCGGCTTCTAAGGTCTCGAGTACTTCAGATTGAGGCGTGATAGGGTAGCCAAAATATCCGTCGCATCCATAGCGGATGGCAGAGATGGCCAACGCTTCGTTGCCTTTCATCAATTTTACGTTTTTGTCCATAGATTTAGTATTTCTCCGTAATGATGTTTTCGTAGTTAGTGATAGATTAGTCGAGTTTCACGCGATATACTTCGATGCAAGAGTCGGGGCACACAGTGGCGCAGCTGGTGCAGCCGGTGCACGCCTCGGGATTTGCCATAAAGGCATAGTGATAACCTTTGTCGTTAACTTCTACTTTTTGAAGAGCAACCACTTTGAAAGGGCATGCTTCAACGCAGATGCCACAGCCTTTGCAGCGTTCTTCATCTACCTTAATTGCTCCTTGTATTTTAGCCATAAGTCTGAGTTATATTGATGAGTTATTAATATTCACAAATGTAGTAAAAAAATATTGTAGTTTAGATATTTTTTTAATATGATTAACCTTTGGCACATTCTTTAGTGTTTTGTGCTGTTTGTGCTTCATGGAATGTGGCTCAGAGGCTATTCAAACACGTAATTCAGGAAATCGATTATCGGTTTGGCGTGGCGCATGTCGTCGGCCACGCGCTTCACCCAATCGCCTGAAGTAAAGTAGTTGTCGGGACGAGGATATCCCCAGGTGAAATCCTTAGCCTTAATCATGTCTGCCATGGGGTGGTTTACGTCGAATCCCGCAGGCATTCGCTTCAGTGTTTGAAATGGTTCGAACTGGTATCGCGATGCAAAATCGGGGGCGTTGAGCAGTTGGCTCAGCTCTTGATGCTCGGCATCGATAAGCGAGCGCACCGATCGTAGCAATTCGGGAGTAGGGCACCACATGCCGAAGTACAATCCGGCTTTGCCATGCTGTAGGTGCAGGTAGTATGCCGCTTTGGAGGTTTTGCGACCTTTGGCGCCGATGACTGCGCTGAAATATGTTTTGTAGGGAGTCTTGTCGGCCGAGAAGCGTATGTCGCGGTATATCCTATAGGCACAGTCTTTGGCTTGTACACCGCGCAGCGATGGGTCGTAATCGCTCATCTGTGCTATCAGGCTTTGTAGGTCGTTGAGCCAAGTGTCGCGCAAGTAGTCGTATTGCTGCTTGTGGGCAGCAAACCATTCGCGATTGTTGTTGTGCTGTAGCTCTTTCAGGAAGGCAAACACCTCGCCGAGGGTGTTGATATGGTTAGACATGTTGGTTAGGCTAAAAGCAAAAAAGAGTCATCCCTCGTGTGTTTGGAGGAATAACTCTCTATGCCATTCTGAATATGGTTTTAGTTGAGGGAATTAATTATTCACCTTCAGAGATTGCTTCGCTTGGGCAAACAGATGCGCATGAACCGCAGCTGAGGCAAGTATCAGCATCAATTACATAAGAAGCATCACCTTCAGAGATTGCTTCAACTGGGCAAGCACCTGCACAAGTGCCGCATGATACACATAAATCAGGATTAATTACGTATGCCATAATTGTTTGATGTTATTAAGTTATGTTTGTTATTATATTTGTTGTTGCAAATGTAGTAATATTATTTGAATTGCAACAAACAAAGGAGTAAATTTTTATTGTTTCCTCTCTTGTGGTAAATATAAAAAATATTGGGTAAGTGGACTGGAATGCCGATTTGTGGTAGTAACTTTGTGGTGAAATAACTACATTGATTGATGGCTACAGAACAATATATCAAGCCTTCGGTGGCAAAACACTTCGTGGAGCAGCGTCAACTGCTGCAGATGGAATATGAGCACGAGCGTGAGGAGTATAAGCGCATCAGCGAGCAGTGGGGCGTGGAGCGCACTGTGCAGCGGGGCTTGTGCTGGTTTCCCTTGCGCGTGGGCAGGAATCACTATAATTCGCTCAACCAACTGGTGGTGGATGTCTACCGACCAGAGGCGCAGAGCGAGAACGAGCATCAATTTGAATATGGCAGGCAGGTGCGATTTTTCACTGCCGACGATGCCATGCGTGTGAGTTATAGGTCATACACCGGCACGGTGCAATATGTTGAGGGTAATCGCATGTCGATAGCTGTGCCGAGTGTGCAGTGCATTACCGACATGGAAAACTCCTATGGCGAATTGGGCGTGCAGCTCTCGCTCGACGAAACCACCTACCGCACCATGTCTGAGGCTCTCAACGATGTGGCACAAGCTCGCAGTGGGCGTGTGGCGGAGTTGCGCGACGTGATATGCGGCCTCGTTGAGCCATCGTTTCGTGAGATTTATCCTGTGCGCTTCCCTTGGCTCAATCGCAGCCAAGAGGTGGCGGTGAACAATATGTTGTGCAGCCGCGATGTGATGATTGTGCATGGACCTCCGGGGACGGGCAAAACCACCACGCTTGTGGAGGCAATTGTGGAGACTCTCAATCGTGAGCCACAGGTGCTTGTGTGCGCCCAATCAAATATGGCTGTAGACTGGATTAGCCAGAAACTAGTGGAGCGGGGCGTGAATGTGCTACGTATAGGTAATCCCACTCGAGTCAACGATAAGATGCTGGGCTATTGCTATGAGCGCCAATATGAGGGCCATCCCGACTATCCGGAGCTATGGAGCATGCGCAAGACAATGAGGCAATTGCTCTCGCTCGACCGGAAGCATAGCCGCAGTGATGCCGTGAATAGTCGAATCAACCGCTTGCGCAAGCGCGCCGAGGAGTTGGAGGTGAAAATCAATATGGAATTGTTTGACAATGCCCGTGTGGTGGCTTCAACGCTTGTGGGTAGTAATAGCAATTTGCTCACCGGACGGCATTTCTCCACATTATTTGTAGATGAGGCGGGGCAAGCGCTTGAGGCTGCCACGTGGATAGCCATTCGCAAGGCCCAGAGAGTGGTGCTTGCTGGCGACCACCTGCAGTTGCCTCCTACAATAAAGTGCTTTGATGCAGAACGTAGCGGACTGAGCCGCACGATGATGGAAATGGTGGTGGATCGTTGGCCTCAGTGCGTGACGTTGCTCAACACGCAGTATCGCATGAATAGCTTGATAATGCAATTTCCAAGCGATTGGTTTTACGGAGGCGGACTGCGGGCTGCCCAAGAGGTAGAGGCTCGTGGCATACTCGATTTTGATACGCCTATGGAGTGGATTGATACCTCGGAGCTGGGTTTCACCGAACAGGTGAAAGGTGCAGGCTGCAGTAAGGTGAACGTGCAGGAAGCCGAGCACTTTGTTGCAGAATTAGAAAAGTATGCGCTACGCATAGGCGTGGAGCGCATACTTGATGAACGTATTGACTTCGGACTGATTTCGCCATACAAAGCACAGGTGCAATATATGCGCCGATTGGTGAAGAGTAGGGCGTCGCTTCGCCCTTTGCGCGGACTGCTCACAATCGATACAATCGACGGTTTCCAAGGTCAGGAGCGCGATGTGGTGTTTATCAGCCTTGTGCGCAGCAACGACGATGGCAAGATTGGCTTCTTGAGCGATTTGCGACGTATGAATGTGGCAATCACTCGTGCCCGCATGAAGGTGGTGGTGATTGGTAATGCCGCCACGCTCTCGCGCCACGCTTTCTATCGCAAGTTGCACGCCTACATCACTGCGCTGAAGGATTGAATTCTACAGCAGGTGCCCTGAGAGATCAGAACGAAAGTCGCATGCCGGCGCTGAGTGTGCGTGCTGCGCCCCAATAGCCGCGGAAGGTGTCGATGTCGTGCGACGCGCCATCGGTGCCGCGCTCTATGTATTTTGCATCAAATAGGTTGCGTGCAGTGGCAAATATGTTGATGCGTAATCCTTTAGAAATAGTTGCTTTCCAGCCCACAGTGGCGTCGAAAAGGCTGCATGATGGAAACTCGTAGGAGTCGGCCTTGTCGTTTTCGTTGGTACGGCTTGCCGGCTCGAAGTCGGCATACATGTGCGCGTTATATTGCCAACCGATGTTGGCATAAATGCCTTTAGGCAGTTTGGCATCAATCTGAGCGCCCAATTGAGTCTGTGGCGCATCGCCCACATGAAGTCCGTCGCAAGAGATTTTTGTCTCCTTCAGAGTTTCGCCCGAATAGTGGTCGTAGGTGATGGCCCTACCCGAATTTTTCCACTTCCATGAGCCCATCATTGCATAAGCCGAAGCCTTAAGCCAATGAGTGAGATACTGGTAGGCCGAGAACTCTACGCCCATGTGCAAGGCGTTTAGCCCTTTCACTTGATATTTCTCGGCAGCAGCGTTGGCTTGCTTGGCTGCGCTTACGGTGAGGGTCTTGTTGCGCCACGAGGCAACGTAGCCCGATAGTTCCATCCCGCCGTTTTTCCACTTGGGTCGCCAGCCGATTTCGGTGACAATGTTGGTTTCGTTGGTGATGTCGTTGGTGATGCTGAGGTCGCTCGAAGCGAGGAATACTCCAGCATAGGGCAGGCGAGAATTGTAGCCGGCATTGATGTAAAGAGCGTTGTTACGGTTGGCATTCCAAAGGACACCGCCCTTGATGCTTGCGCCCCATCCGTGTGCCCACTTCGACGTTTCGCCCGTGGCATTGTTGCGCCGGCGGTAGTTGCCATTGAAAACAGAGATGCCCAGGTTGGCGTTCACCTTATCGGTGGTGTAACGTCCCTGCACGAATGCCGATGCGTGATGAGTGGTGCGGCCGTAGCGCGAACCCACATAGTCGCCCACGGTGAGGCTTGCGTTGGTTGATGGGTCGGTGAATGTGGTTCCGCCGAGCATATCGAGCAACTTCATCTTCGACCATGTGGCATAATACTGATATTGAAGACCTGCGCTTGCTGTCCAGACGTCGGTGAGCCGATAGTCGGCAGATGAGATAGCGCCAAACTGTGTGTGACCTGAAAGGTAGTCGATCATCACATTTTTCGACACGCCATCTGCTTGATTCTCTGCCACGATGGCATTGAAATCGATGTGTCCATCTGCGGTTTGGTGCTGAATGATGGTTGGAACGCCCAATTTGTAGTTGTTGTATGTTGAACTGCCGCCGCCGTCGGCGATGGCAAGATAAATGGAATTTTTCATCTTGAGGCGCTCGCTATTCATCAGGTGCTGGAGAGTGAAGTATGGCTTGATGTAGTGATTGTGCCCGATGCTGTATTTCTTGCCATTGTAGTAGCCCCAGTTTTTTGAGTAATCGCGGCCGTAGCGGTCAACTTCCTCCTTAGAGAGCTCGGTGTTGCGTTGGTCGTGCTTCTCTGGCGAACCGAGGGCGGTGAACACCAGTGTGTTGGTGTCGTTTATTGTCTTGCTCACAGAGATCAGATATGAAAAAGTCTTCACATCGGAGCATTCCACATAACTTCCGCCACCGACGTATGAAAGGTTGGCATTTACGCTCCAGCCGTTGCCAATCAGTCCTGAAGAAAAGCCAATGGATGCCTTTTTGGTTCCCCACTGAGTGGTGGAAAGTGTTACGTCGGCGTGTGGTGTGTAGCCGGCATTCTTTGTGACGATGTTCACCATGCCACCCATAGCACAGTCGGCGAGCATCGACGCCCCGAGTCCTTTTTGCACTTGAACGGAGTAGGTGGCATCGGCAAGTCCCATCCAATTGCTCCAATACATCGATCCGGAGGTGAGCCCCTGGATAGGTATTCCATTGAGCATAATAGAGATATTGTCCTGCTTGAAGCCTCGCATATTGAGAGTGGCATCGCCATAGCTGCCTGTGGATGCTGTGGCATATACGCCGGGGATGCCCTGAAACATCTCGAGATAGTTTGGGGCAGACTGATGACGGATAATGTCGGTAGGCTTGATGGTGGTGAGATTGAGAGGTGTATGGTTGGCATTGGCAAAATGCGCTTGCACAGTCACCTCTTGGAGATTGATGGCAGAATCGATGGTGACCGACTCTGTTTCTGGGTAGTTTGTGTTGCTCGCAACCCCATTTGCTTCAATGCTATTTGTGGCATTCAAAGCAAAAGGAAGAATTGTGATACCCAATGCAACAATTTGAAATTTTTTCATTGTGATAGAAAACATTAAATTGTTAATAAATAGGGCATAACAATTCAAGGCTTTCGTTTCAAATGAAAAGTCATGGTATTGGCAAGGTTTCAAAGGATTATAAATTGCAAATATGGCGCCGTAGAAGCATTAGAAGGGAATGCCTTATAAATGCTATATGCGCTGATGTGATTGCATACACCAATGAAAGCAGTGCTCACACGCTTTTCGATTCAAACATTCTTCTTTCATCCAGACTTTAACTGTCGGTACCGTAGTTGCAACGGTTCATGCCCATACTTAGGCTCGCGGACTTTACCGCCGATCGGGAGTTTCACCCAGCCCTGAAGAGTTTGCAGTTGCAAAAGTAATGATTTTATTCTGTATGGCAAAAAAACTGCTTCGTTCTTCCCCGATAATGGCGGGTGGTGATGGGGTTGCGGCGAAAAACGTTGTGGTAGTGATTGGGCACGTTAAAAAGAATTGCTATATTCGCAGAAGAAATGATAATGAATTAAAATGGAAGATTGGAGAGAAAAACTGGGCGCTGCATTTGGCGCCGAATTGGAGCAACTCAGCACGGAGCAGGCGTCGCAGGACGATGCACAGGCTGATTGCCGCGGATCGCTGTTCGAGCAGCAAGGCAAGCAAATGGTGAATATCATGCTTGATAAGCGTAACCGCAAGGGGAAGAAGGTGACGCTTGTCACTGACTTGCTGTGTGACGACGATACCCTTCAAGACCTTGCCAGAGAGCTGAAGAGCTTCTGTGGCGTGGGTGGCTCGGCTCGTTGTGGCGAGATTTTGTTGCAAGGCGACCTTCGTGACAAGGTGCTCGACTTTCTGAAAAAGAAAGGCTTGAAAGCAAGAATAATATAATTTGGAAAAAATAAATGAGTATGAATGAAAATGTGAAAAAACCGTTGCAGGTGATTAAGGCCTCGGCGGGATCGGGAAAGACCTATGAGTTGACGCTTGAGTATATCAAGCTTTTGCTCGGTGAGAAAAATGTGGAAACGGGCGAGTTTTATCTGAAACCTCGCACCGAATATCATCAGCACATCCTGGCGGTGACGTTTACCAACAAAGCCACCGATGAGATGAAGGGCAGAATCGTGAAGGAACTTTCTCGCCTAAGCAAGGGTGAGAGCGAGATAAAAGACAAACTGGTGGCCCTGCTCCATACGAGCGAGGAGAAACTGAAAGAGGCTGCGCAGACGGCGTTGGAGGAGATATTGTTTAACTACACCACCTTCAATGTCAGCACTATCGACTCGTTTTTCCAGACCATCATGCGTACGTTTGCTTACGAACTCGACCAAGATTATGACTACGCTGTAGAACTCGACAACAACTATTCGGTGACAGTGGCTATTCAAAACATGCTGCGTGATGCCGGTGGCAAGGGCACGGGTAATGTGCTTGTGCAGAAGTGGCTGAGCGATTACATGCGGCACCTACTTGAATCAGAAGCGGCGTGGAACATATTCTCTGGAAACATCTTTGAGAGCATTTCGGGAGTTTTGGGCAAGGAGGTATATCAGAGCAATAGTGAAGAGATAGAGAAATATCTGGCTGATGTGCTTAGTGACAAAGGCAACAAAGTCGCCACAAGAATAGATAGATTTAAGAAACGGCTAAAAGAATCGTTGAACGCCAATGATGATAAAAAAGAAATATTGAAAAAACGATTTTTGGATGCTTTAAAGGATGCTGGCATTAAAGACATTGCGGAATTGAGTCCTAAAAGTGGCTTAGCGCCAGTGAAGAATGCTCTGCTTGGCATAGTAGCTAAAGACTGGAAAAAGCTGGAATCGTTTGAGTCATCTGCGGAGAAATGGAAAACCGCGGATGACAAAGAGTGGAAGAAGCGAGCCAAGAACGGCGAGTTTGATGCCTCGGCCCGCGAGATTGATGAGGTGGCACACGAAACATTTATATTGTATAAGGAGCGCAGTCTGCTCAATGACAGTCTGAAGAACATATATCTTTTTGGCTTGCTCGGTGTGATAGGTAGTGAGTTGAACAAGTTTCTTCGCGACAACGACACCGTGTTGCTCTCAGGCACCAATCAACTGTTGAAGAATGTGGTGTGTGAAGGCAATGTGATGTTTATGTATGAGCGTCTTGGCACGTGGATCAACCATTATCTGATTGATGAGTTTCAAGACACCTCGATGATGCAATACGACAACTTGAGACCTTTGATAGAGGAAAGCGTGTCGAGCGCCAATGAGGATTTGGTGATTGGCGATGAGAAGCAGTGTATCTATCGATTTAGAAGTTCCGACCCTACGCTATTGCAAAGCACCATTATAGACGATTTCAAAGACGATGTGCACGTAGACAACACTAAGGAGATAAATTGGCGTAGCGCCGACAATGTGATAGCCTTTAACAATGAGGTTATTCAGCAATTTGTGGATATTCTTGGCGCTGGAGAGACTTACAGCAATCTCAAGCAAAAGCCCAATCCTAAGAATCATGGCAATCAGGGCATGGTGAAAGTGTCGATAATCGAAGAGCGTGACTCAACGTCGAAGTTTGGTGATATTGTGCTTGATCGTTTGCCAAGTGTGATAAATGAAATCAGAAGTAGGGGCTATTCTCCGAAGGATATTGCGATATTGGTGAATACTAATAGTGAAGGTGGCAGTGTGGTGGATGCCTTGCTGCAACACAATCTCAATGTGACCGATGAAGCCGAAAAGATAGATGTGGTTTCGGCTGAAGCGATGTTCTTACGCAAATCGCCGGCAGTAAGACTTGTGATAAGCAATCTTAGATATTTCGACACGTTGAATATCACCGACAGCAGCAATGATGCCGTGAACGCAGCCCGTGAACGTGAAGAGAAAATCAGGCGCGTGCTCAGCCAGTATGACAAACAGGCGAGTGAGCTTGCAGATTGTGATGATCCGGAAAAGCAGAGCCGTGCGATGGGCGACCTGTTGAAGCAATGCTTCGAAGTCGAAGCGAAGCGCCAACGCAAAACGCCAGTGCCGGACGGAAAAGAGCATTTGAGCAAGGAGTATGTGAGTATGCGCGACGAATTGCTCTTGAGCAAAGCCGATGCTTTCGACCTAATCTCGATTGTGGAGAATGTGATATGCAAGGTGGTGACTCCCGAAGTGCGTGAATCGGAGAAAGCTTATCTATTGGCATTTATGGATAGCGTGATTGACTATTGCGCCAATCACACTGCCACGGTGCATGCTTTCTTGAAATGGTGGGATGTAAACAAAAACCTCTCAATCAATTCGCCTAGCGGACGTGATGCGGTGAATGTGCTCACGATACATAAGTCGAAGGGTCTGGAATTCCCATGTGTGATTATTCCGTTTGCTAAATGGGATATGAGCAGGGTTGACAATCAGATCTGGATTGATAGAGATTGCTTCTTGCAGCACGAAGCGTTTAAAGACTATGACAAAGAGATTGTTCCGCCGATATTGCCTGTGAATTCTGCAGCGATGGATGGTGGTGACTGCAAGGCGTGGCAGGATGTGTATGACGAGGAATATGGGAAAGGCGTGATAGACAACCTGAATAAAACCTATGTGGCGTTTACGCGTGCAGTGAATGAGATGCACCTTTTTGTGCCGAAAGAGAAAGATCTTGACAATGGCAATGTGACTTTGTCAAAACTAATAGACGCGGTGGTCGAAGATGATCTGCTCACACAGAGTGCCGGCGAGTTTGAGAACGAGGAAGTGTATTCCTTGGGTGATTTGCAGCAAAAATATGAGCAAAACCAATCATCTGTGGCCGAGCCTCAGGAGTTTTATGGTATGCCAAGTGAGGTGCCTGAATACGACTCAGTGAGCCGAAAAATGCTGGTTAGTCTGCCAGAGGTGTTTAATGCCACGCAGAAGCGAGGCATCAAGATGCACACACTGTTCTCGATGCTGAGATATGCCCGTCAGCGCGATCGCGTGCTCAGAATAGCAAGGCGCAGAGGCATTATCAGAGATTGCTATGACTATGCTGTTGCGCTGGTTGATAAGGTGTTGGCAGACCCAAAGACTGCAAAATGGTTTGCCGATGATAATATTGTGGTGAATGAGCGCACTATAATCCGTGGCGGTGGCAAGAAAAATCTGCGCCCCGACCGTGTGGTTCGCACCGCTGAAGGCAAATTGGTGGTGATTGACTACAAATTCGGCAACGACCATTCGAAGGACGACAAATATAAGCGACAGGTGAAAGGCTATGTCAACGAGTTGCAGCAGATGGGCTTTGCTGTTGATGAGGGATATGTGTGGTATCCTGAGTCGGGCGAGGTGATAAGCGTGTTGTGACGTGGCTGCTTTGATAAAACGGATTGCATATTTCCCTCATTTGCACTATCGTTAGATAAGATAGGCTGCATTCGGAAATGTCAATTTGAGCAAGCTCAACTGGCTTCGCCGTCTTCGGTCGCGACTCGGCAAAATAGCAGAACTCTGCTTTTTGCACTCGCTGCTCGCTCAGTTGTTTATTTCCCTCATTTGCACTATCTTTGCAAATTAATTGAGTAACCAACTAAATAAAATAGATTATGTCGATAGACAATATACTGATGCAAGCCACATCTGAGGCGGTGAAGGAGTTGTACGGACTTGATTTCGCTGCTGAGAAAGTGACTTTGCAAACTACAAAGAAAGAGTTTGAAGGCAACCTTACAGTGGTTGTATTTCCATTTTTGAAGGCTTCACACAAGAATCCAGAAGCTACAGGTCAAGAAATCGGTGAATACCTCGTGAAGAATTGCGAGGCTGTTCAGTCGTTCAACGTTATCAAGGGTTTCTTGAATATCGTTATCAAGCCATCGTTTTGGGCTTCGGTGCTTAGCCACATTGCTGGTGATGCCGACTATGGTTTCAAGAAGGAAACTGAGGATAGTGAATTGGTGATGATTGAATATTCTTCGCCAAACACCAACAAGCCTCTTCACTTGGGCCACGTGCGCAACAATTTGTTGGGCTATAGCCTCTCTGAAATCATGAAGGCTAATGGCTATAAGGTGGTGAAAACCAATATCGTGAACGACCGCGGTATTCACATCTGCAAGTCGATGCTTGCTTGGCAGAAGTGGGGCAATGGCATCACTCCAGAAAAGGCCGGCAAGAAGGGCGACCACTTGATTGGCGATTTCTATGTGCTCTTTGATAAGCACTATAAGGATGAGGTGAAGCAAATCCTCGCTAACGACCCAGAGGTGAACGCTATCGTGGCAGAAACCGAAGAAAAGACTCAAGAAGCTCGCAAGGCTGCTGCTGAGGCTAAGTCACCTCTTATGCAAGAGGCTCGCGAAATGCTCAAGAAGTGGGAAGCTGGCGATAAGGAAGTGCGCGCTACTTGGCAGATGATGAACGAATGGGTATATGCCGGATTCGACGAAACATACAAGCGTATGGGTGTTGACTTCGACAAGATATATTATGAGAGCAACACTTATCTTGAAGGTAAGGAGAAGGTGCTTGAAGGCCTTAAAAAGGGCATTATGTATCGCAAGGACGACAATTCGGTGTGGGCTGACCTCACTGCCGATGGTCTCGACCACAAGTTGCTCCTGCGTAGCGATGGCACATCGGTGTATATGACTCAAGACATCGGTACTGCTAAGCTTCGCTATCAAGACTATCCAATTGATAAGATGATTTATGTGGTAGGTAACGAGCAAAACTACCACTTCCAAGTGTTGTCGCTCTTGCTCGATAAGCTTGGCTTTAAGTGGGGTAAGGACCTCGTACACTTCTCTTATGGTATGGTGGAATTGCCAGAAGGTAAGATGAAGAGCCGCGAAGGTACTGTGGTGGATGCCGACGACTTGATGGATGAAATGGTAAATCAAGCTAAGGAAACTATCGATGCCCGCGAACAGGAAAACATCGCTAAGGGTAAGACTTCCGACTTCACTGAGGCTGAAAAGTGCGAAATCGCTCGCGTGGTAGGTCTTGGCGCGTTGAAGTACTTCTTGCTCAAGGTAGACCCTCGCAAGAACATGATGTTCAACCCTAAGGAATCAATTGACTTCAATGGCAATACTGGTCCATTCATCCAATACACTTATGCTCGCATCCAGTCGCTGTTGCGCAAGGCTAATGCAGCTGATTTGACTGCCGACATCAGCGCAGTAGAGCCAAATGAAAAGGAAATTGCGCTCATCCAACGTCTTGCCGATTTCCCATCGACAGTGGCCGAGGCAGGTCGCACTTATAGCCCAGCGTTGATTGCCAACTATGTGTATGAATTGGTGAAGGAATACAACCAATTCTATCACGACTATAAGATCCTCGGTGAGGAAAAAACCGATGTTCGCGCATTCCGCTTGGCATTGTCAAAGCAAGTGGCAGATATCGCTCGCCGCGGTATTGGTTTGCTTGGCATTGAGATGCCACAACGCATGTAATGACATTATTTAAAGAAAGGAGTATATCATGAACGAAGATTATGGTTATGGCGTTTCTTCTGTGGAGAAAGTTGCCACAAACGTCAACAAGGTGATGCGTCTTGTGTATGTGAAGATGCTGCTTGCTATGCTCGTTACAGCCGTGACATCAATGTATGTTACGTCAAACGAGACTTTGCTGATGTTGATCTACGGTAAGCCGATGGTATTTGTGGGTTTGCTGATTTCACAAGTTATAGTGGTGATTTCGCTTTTGGGTCGCTTGCAAAAGATGAGTACCATCACAGCATCATTGCTCTTTTATCTGTATAGCGTACTTACGGGCGTGGTGTTTGCCTCGATATTGCTTGTTTATACAGCAACGTCGATTGCCAACACATTCTTTATCACAGCCGGCGTGTTTGGCGCAATGAGCGTGTATGGATATTTCACGAGCAACGATTTGTCGAAGATGGGATCATTGCTTATAATGGGGTTCTTAGGCTTGATTATTTGCTCGGTGGTGAATATCTTCCTTAAGAGTCAACCAATGGAGTGGCTAATCAGCTTTGTGGGTGTGCTTGTGTTTATTGGCCTCACCGCGTGGGATACTCAGAAGATTAAGGCTGCGGCAGCGCATGCCGAGGGTGATGATGTGAAGCGATTGGCCACAATCGGCGCATTGGAATTGTATCTCGACTTTGTGAACTTGTTCATATATTTGCTGCGCTTCTTCGGAAACGATCGTAAATAAAAACAGACGACTAATTACAACAATAAGGTTGGCAGGGGTGAATTTTTATTTGCTCCTGCCTTTTTTGCTGTATATTGGAAAAATGTTAGTATCTTTGCTAAACCCAAATCGGGCATTAGACTGTAGATGTAGTAATCAAGCCCTAATGCCCGAATTGGGTTAACGTATATAAGCACTTTGGTGGCATACGTGGGGAATCCAACCCATGTTGCTGAAAAGGGAATCGAGGTGAAAAACCCGAACAGACCCGCTGCTGTGATGCTCCGTAAATGAAAAAAGCCTGTTTTGGCATGGAAGCCACTGTCGCCTATCTATAAAGGCGGTGGGAAGGTACCGAAACAATAAGGCTGAGCAAAGTCAGAAGACCTGCCAATGGTGTATTGGACTGCTTTTGCCCTCGAGGAATGGGGCGGCTGCCTGTTATATGGTTTTCTGATTGATTTTCACAAAGGCTTTTAGCGTAAAGGCGTGGAAGTTGACACGTATTCAGTGCATCTCTGCTGTTGATTAAGCGGAAAAGTAGTCGATAAAATATGTTGTAAACAATTAAAACAAATATTTTATAACTAATTTATTAACTTAATTAACAGAAAGATGAAAAGAATTTTACATCTATTGTTGGTAGTCTGCATGATGTGCCTCAGTTTTGCGGCAATGGCAGAAGACTATACAATGCCGAAGAAAGACGGCTTCATCGGAGAAAAGGTTGTTGATTCAGAACTGACATTCTACGACATGGGTGGCCCAACTGGTGTTGCTCCAACGTATTTTGCTGGTTATGTGCGCTTCGTGCCTAAAAATGCGGGCGAACAATTGACAATCACATTCGATGAACTTGATTTGCAAGGTGCTGCTAAACTTTACATCTATGATGGTGATGCCGAGTTTGCCTCGTATTCATCAAAAATCAAAGATGACTATTTAGCGGAAGTGAGTGGAAGCACAGCTGGATTGACGTATACCGCCACATCCGGACAACTATCCGTGCTTTATTACTGTAAAGGCAGTGCAAACAATTGCAAGGGTTGGAAGGCTACAATCTCAAGCTCTTCTCCAAAGCCAATGGAATTTGTTAGCGCTGGCGTGATTGAAGGTCTCAATCCTGTGACACGTGGTGCAAAGGATGTGACTATCTTTGGAGCGAACGTGGTGACTGATGGCTCGCAAGAAGCGCTTACGCTCAACGATCTCACTATCGATTGCGGCGCACTGGTTGGCTCAACGCAAGTGAAAAACATTCGCCTCTATAGCAAGAAGGTGTCTGACGACAATCTCGTGGCTACTGCTGCAACCGTGGGCGACAAACTAAGTGTGAAAGACTATACACTGAGCAGCAAGGACAACAACTTCTTTGTTGTTGCCGACGTTCTCCCTGATGCATCAGGCGAAATACCTTCGTTGAAGCTTGCTTCGGTGAAGGTGGCTGGTGAAGCACGCACTCCTCTGACCGAAACAGGCTCGGCTGTGGCTGTAGACAATGTGATTCTTATGCCATCGCAAGCCACTACATTCACTATCGACGAAGATGCTAAGTTCTACGACGACGGTGGTATTGATGGAAAAATCTCATCAAAATTCACTGGTACTATTACATTCGTGCCAGCAACTTCTGGTAAAAAGGTGAAGATTGACTTCACTAAGTTGGCGATTTTCAACACTTCGTCAACAGGCTTGAACGATGTTTTGAAAATCTACAATGGCAAGGAAGCCGTTGAGAAAAATCTGCTCTGCACTTTGCTCAAAGAGGCAAAAGTGGTGAAATCTACAGCTGACGATGGCGCTCTTACCGTAACATTGGTAAGCACCACTGGCGTGCCTGCTCAGGGTTGGGAAGCAATTGTTTCGCAATTCGTTCCTGGCGATATGAAGTTGGCAAGCTTCAATGTTACTGCTGCTGAGGGTGCAAATGTGGCAGCCGGCGATGAAAATCAGCAAATGTTTACAGTGAATGCTGTGACCGACAACGTTTCTAATCCTTTGAAGGTTTCGGCTGTAAACTTGAAAGTGGCTGATGGCACTGATGCTTCGTTGATCTCTAAGGTGAAAGTATATTACCTTGGTGAAAAAGACGAATTTGCCACTACCAATTTGTTTGGTGAGGCTACTGTTGCCGACGGCAAGGTGGTAGTAAATGGCGAAAAGGCGCTTCCTGAGGGCAATAACTATTTTGCTGTTGTTGCCGATGTGGCTGAAACAGCAATGAATGGCAATAAGTTGGGCCTCGTTTTTGAATCGATGACTATTGCAGCTGAAGCAAAGACTCCTGCTGAGGCAGTGTCGGCCGTACGCACTGTAGAAAATGTTTGCCATGCTACAAAGGGTAGCCACTCTCACAAGATGTATGGCGACTGGAAGTTCACCGACACCAAGAGCAAGTTGTATCCAAGCAAATATGAATATGAGAATGCCGATTATATCGTAACGTTCACCCCAACTGAGGCTGGACACGTGGCAGCAATCGAATTCTCGAAATTTGACGTAGAATATTCTTCTTCGGCTTCTTACGGCACACACGCTGTATTTGAAGTGTATAGCGGAAAGACCACAGCTGCCGACAAGTTGTTGTGGAAACTTTCGTCGTTCGACGAATCTAAGAAAGGCCCCGGCAAGAAACTCTATTCTGATGCCGACGACGGCTCAATGACAATCAAGTTCAACCCAAGCACAACATCAAGCTACTATGCTGCTACTGGTTGGGAAGCCGACGTAACGCAGTATAAGAGCCACGATATGACTATCGAGGAAGTTGAAGCAACTCATCCAAGCGTTAAGGCTGTTACTCCGGGCGCTAAGAATGAAGTGCTCCTTGGCGTAAGGGTTAAGACCGAAGGTACACTCACCAAACGTGTGTTGAAGTCGATCAGCCTCGACCTCAAGGATACTCAAAAGTCGTTGGATAAGATTACAATCTTGAGCTCTGGTGGCGACAACGATTTTGAGAAGGCTACCACTACTTATGGTAGCGTAACTGAGCTTGGCGATGGCAAAATCACTGTGAATGGCGAGTTGACATTGCGTAGCGAAAACAATTACCTCTGGGTGATGGCTGACGTCAAAGAAAACGCTATCAGCGGCGATTCAATCGACGCTAAGTTGACATTGCTCACTACCGATATGGGTGAAACCAATGTTGCTAATGGTGACCCAGAAGGCTCTCGCACTATTAAGAATATGATGAATATGAAGTCGGGCGACAACGGTGTCTATGTGGTGAAGCGTCCGATGTTGCTCTACGACGATGGTGGTCCTGACGATAAGTTCACAAAGAACTTCAAGGGTACTATAACATTTGTTCCTGAAGAGGAAGATGCTGTAGTGACTGTAAATGCTAAGCAATTTGCTATGGGCGCATCTAAGATGTATATCTATAGCGGTCGCGAAGTGAATGCCGATAACCTTCTTGGCACTAAGACATATTTTGGTACTACAAATGGTCCTGTGAATCTTGCTTCAAAGGCGGAAGACGGATCTTTGACAATCAGAGTAGAGACCGCTTCAACACTGCTCGATGGTTTTGAACTTGAAATTGATGTACGCAAGAAGCAATCATTCAACGTTACATCTGTGACTGCAGGTGCTGCTACTGAAAGGGGCAACGTGGTGCGTGGCATTGCTGGTGCCGAATTGGTGAAGGCAAATGTGGTGGTTGCTGGTGACAAGGATCCAATGACCGTAAACTCATTTAAGTTTGTCACAACCGGTACTACTGCCGTAGAAGATATCACTAAGGCAAGCTTGTATTATACTTCAGCCGCCAACAACTTCTTACGCGACAATTTATTGGCTTCAACCACAGAAATCAGCAGTGGCGGTGAGGTTGAGTTCACTCTTGCAGAGCCTCTCAAAATCGCAGATATTGGCGACAACTTCTTCTGGTTTGCTGTTGACTTGAAGGCCGACGCTGCCGCTGGCAACGTGGTGGTTGCGAAACTCGTATCGCTCACCGTGAATGGTGCTGAGGTAGAAGCTGAAAAGATTACTTCAGAAGCTGCTTCTCGCACAATCAAGCAAGGTTTCAAGGGTGAATATACTATCGGTGCTTCATCTGATGCCGACTATGCTACATTTGAACAGGCTGTGGCTGCTCTTGGCGACGGCGTGGAAGGTGCTGTGACATTTAAGATTGAAGATGGCACATACAGAGAAAACATCTATGTGAAGAACGTTGAAGGCACAAGCGAAGAACATCCTATCAAGTTCGTTTCGAAGTCTGGCAACCGCGATGGTGTGATCATCACAGGTGGTGGCTATAGCGAACCTGCTTATGGTGTTCACAAATTGGGTATGTTTGCTGTGGAAAACACTCCATATGTAACCGTAGAGGCTCTTAGCCTTATCCCAGAAAGCCAGTCTTATCCAATGGCAATGCAAGTCTACAATCAAAGCCGTCACTTCACTTTGAAGAACTGCGTGGTGAAGGCCGAAACCGTGAAGACAGGTTATAAGGGCATCAACCTTGTTCAGGCTGAATCAATCAATGAAGAAGGCAAGAACAACGACTATATGACCATCGAAGACTGCTCGCTTGAGGGTGGATATATAGCACTTTATTTGGGCGGAACCAACTTTGTTTCGCTCACAAAAGAGCGTGGATTGGTAGTGAGAAACAACACTATCACCGACGCTGGTTCTAAGGGTGTGTATGTGGTTTCTGAGGCCGATGCTCTTATCGAAGGCAACCGCGTGATTTCTACCAAGACCGAAAAGACAAGCTATGCAGGTTTTGACTTGTATCGTTGTGTAGGCAAGTTTATCGTTAAGAACAATTATGTCTACAATAGCCAACCATACTATAGCAATGGCATTTATTTGCGTGAATGCTTCGGCACCCAGGCTGAGCCAGCAATGGTATACAACAATGTGATATCTATTGTAAGTTCTCCAACCGATATGACTTCGGCGCTCTACATCTCTGTGGAATGTAAGAACATCAAGCTTCTTTACAACACGGCGAGAGTGAGTGGTAACGCTGGATATGCATTCTTTATCGGTGGTTCTGCGAAGTATTTGGATCTCACAAACGTGACTATTGCAAACAACTTGTTGCAAAGCGATTGCAATAGCGGTAAGGGTGCGTTGTATTTCAACGAAAAAGACTATGTGAAGGGTATCACATTCAAAAACAATGCATATTACTTCGCATCGGGCGCTCTCGTTAAGGATATGGCTGCTAATCTTGAGGAATATGTTACGCTCACAGGCGATGCTACAAGTTTCGTTGAGAAGGCTGATTTCTTGAGTGAAACCGACCTACGTCTCAATTCTGCCGGCAATATGCAGAAGGCTCAACCAATGGCCGATGTCACAGTAGACTTTAGAGGCAAGGCACGTAGCACTACTGCTCCAACAATCGGTGCTTATGAATTTGAGGAAATCAAGGTGGAAACACCTGAGATTGTTGAGGGCTATCCAGTGGCTGGCTTGGTAACTAAGGAATCTATCAATGTTAAGACTAAGTGGACCGTTGGTGGCAAACTTTACGCTAAACTTGTCAAGAGCGAAGAGGCTGCTCCTACAGCAGAAGAATTGCTCGCAGTGAAGGCTGTGGAATGCACTGAAAACACCGAGGTGTCTTCTACATTCAATTCGCTCACCGAAAGCACTGCTTATAAGGCATACTTCATGGTGGTAAGTGCACTCGATGTGCAATCGGCTGTAGTGGCATCTGCAGAAATCACTACTGCTCGCGATATTCCTGCTCTTACGCTTGAATTGACAAGCATATATGACATGATTGATGCTGGCGCAAGCTGCACAATCGAACCAACTGTAGATGGCGGCGACGCTCCTTACACTTATGAGTGGCGCAACCAGATGAACGAGGTGATTGGCACAGACGCTAAGCTCACTGTCACTCCATCACACACAAGCCAGTATACCGTTAAGGTTACAAGCAAGGATGGACAATGGCTCAAGGCTAAGACTGCAGTATACGTTTCTGGCGCTATGGTGAATGCAACATTCGACGACAACTATTTGAACACCGAATCTTATTGGAACGGCGACGGTGATGGCGACAACACCTTCTATAGCGGTTCGTTTGCATTTATCAACAACAAGAATACTTCTTGGGATTCATGGAGTGGCTTTGCATATGCCAACAGCAAGCAAAACACATTCACCGCGCTTAGCGATCAATATCGCAATATCGTGGGTGGTGGCGTAGATGGCAGCGACGGCTATGCAGTGTCATACTACATGGGCGAATACTATGGCGTAACTCCAAGAATTGAAGTGACCAACAACGTTGATGGCGAAATCATCAGCGGTGTGTATGTTACCAACACTCCATATGCTGTTAGCAGCATGGAGAAGGGTGATGGCTACACCAAGGCATTCAAGACAGGTGACTACTACAAGGTGGTATTCACAGGCTTCGACGCAAACAACGCCACTAAGACAGTTGAATATTATCTTGCTGACTACAGATCGGAAACTGAGGCTGACCACTACATCGTGAAGGATTGGAAGTGGGTTGACCTTAGCACACTCGGCGCTGTCACTAAGATTAATGTGAGTGTGGCTGCAAGCCAATCAGGCGTGCCAAGCTACGTGGCATTCGACAATCTTGGCGCTTCTAAGCCATCAGGCATTAAGGACGTGGAAATGGGCGGAGTGAACATCTATCCTGTGCCTACAGTTGACGTTCTTCACATTGATGGTGCTACAAGTGCAAATGTTGTGGTTTACTCGGTAAGCGGACAAATGGTGGGCAACTATCAATTGGAAGACGGCACAATCGACGTGAGCGACCTTGCAAGCGGCGTATATGTGGTGCAAGTGAACACTGCAAACGGAGTTGTTAAGAAGCAATTCGTGAAGATGTAATAACTTAAGTATACGATGCAACTGATTGCTGCTCATTGTGGCAGTCGTTGCTGATGAGGGATGCCGTATGACGCCAAAGTCTGCGGCATCCTTTTTTGTCAACTTTTATGTCACAGCCGAAAAAAGGGGCTTTGGTCGGATTTTCCGGCCAAAGCCCCTAAACTTTTATGAAAAGATTTTCGTTTTGTTAGTCAAAAATGTGACGGAGACGGTCGAATAGACGTTGCTTGGTAGATTCTGATGGTTTGATGTTTTCAGAGTCACGGAGCGATTCTATAGCGCGACGTTCGTCGTTATTAAGATGCTCAGGCACATACACCATGATGTTTATAAGCATATCGCCGTTGCCATATCCGTTAGGTGAAGGAAGACCCTTGCTGCGCAGACGCAGCACCTTGCCAGGTTGTGTGCCCGGCTCGATGGTGACGCGCACTCTGCCATCAACGGTAGGCACTTCTACCTTTCCGCCAAACACAGCGGTAGGGAAGTCGAGCATAAGGTTGTAGATCAAGTCTTCGCCATCGCGTTGCAATTCCTTATCTGGTTCTTCTTCAATTTGGATAATCAAGTCGCCAGGGATGCCACCACCGCGAGCATCGTTGCCATATCCTTGCATTCTCAGCATCATGCCGTCGGCTACACCGGCTGGGATGTTTACGCTCACCACTTGGTCTTTGCGTTCAAGACCTACGCCGCCGCACGATGGGCATTTCTCTTTGATGATTTTGCCCTCGCCTTTACAGTTAGGACAGGTGGTTTGTGTCTGCATAGCGCCGAGGAATGTTTGTTGCACCTTGGTGATTACACCGGTGCCGTGGCAATGAGAACAAGTAGTGAATTCAGTGCCGTTTTTAGCGCCAGTGCCTTTACAGTCGGGGCAAGCCACCATTCTTGGTATTTTGAGTTTCTTCTCCACGCCGTGAGCCACCTCTTTAAGGTTGACACGAACGCGCACGCGAAGGTCGGTGCCACGGTTTACTTTACGACCACGGCTGCCGCCGCGAGCGCCACCAAAACTGCTGAAGCCGCCAAATCCTCCGGCGCCACCGAAGATGTCGCCAAAGTGCGAGAAAATGTCGTTGATGTCGGTAAATCCGCCACCGAAACCTCCAGCGCCGGCTCCGCTCATGCCTGCGTGACCAAACTGGTCGTAGCGAGCGCGTTTGTCCTTATCGCTAAGCACACTATAAGCTTCGGCAGCCTCCTTGAATTTCTCTTCGGCTTCCTTCTTCTCGGCGTCGCTTTTATCAGTTTGTCGGTCAGGGTGATATTTCATAGCCACCTTGCGGTAGGCTTTCTTCAATTCGTCGTCAGTGGCGTTTTTGCTTACGCCAAGCACTTCATAATAATCTCTTTTTTCTGCCATATCAATGCGTATTTACATCAAATAATGAATTATTGACCTACCACCACTTTAGCGTGACGCAAAACCTTGTCGTTGATGGTGTAGCCAGTGAGTACAGTATCAATCACTTTGCCTTTCTTAGCCTCGTCGTCGACAGGGAATGTGGTGACAGCCTCGTGAAGTTCGGTATCAAAGTCGTTGCCAGTTGATTCCATAGCCTTCACTTGGTTTTTCTCAAGATATTTGATGAATTTATTGTAAATCAAGCCGAAACCTTCTTTCACAGCGTTGATGTCGTCGGCTTTTTCGTTGGCTTTTACAGCGCGTTCAAAGTCGTCGACAATAGGGAGGATGTCGCCCAATGCTTTTTCGGCTCCGTTGCGAATAAGTTCTGCCTTTTCGCGAAGAGTGCGCTTGCGGAAGTTGTCAAACTCAGCCATGAGGAAGAGGTATTCCTTCTTCGACTCTTCGAGTTGTTTGTTGAGGTCGGCAATAGTTTCTTCTGGCGTAGGCTCTTTAGCTTCCTCTTTTTCGGTAGCTTCGTTAGCCTCGTTAGCCTCAGCCTGTTTAGTGGTTTCTTCTGCAGCGTTTTCAGTCTCTTGAGTGTTGTTTATCTTTTGTTCGTCTGTATCTTCGTTATGTTTTTTATTTTTTGACATAATATCGTTTGTTGTTTATTTTTATTATTAAAAAATGTTACAACAAAGATTCTGCCAAACTGCATATATTCACAAAAAATATTATAATTTAATATTGTAGGCATCGTAATGAGAGAATTGCTTGAGTGCTTCGTCTGTCATATTGGCATCGCTGAAAATGCCGAATAGCGAGGAGCCAGAGCCGCTCATCGATGCGTAGATGGCACCAGATGCGTAGATTTGATTTTTGATGTCGCTAAGTATTGGGTGTTGTGCAAACACGCTTTGCTCAAAGTCGTTGACGAGATTGTCGCGCCACTCGGCGATAGGCTTGCACAATATCTCGATGATAGGCGTTTCGGGCTTCGTTGGCACCACTTTGGCGTAGGCTTGCGCGGTGGGCACGGCTACGTCGGGCTTCACCAGCAGCAGGTGGTATCCGCTGAGGTCTACGTTGATTGGCGAGAACACATTGCCGATGCCTGTAGCCATCACAGGCTTATTGTAGATAAAGAATGCGCAGTCGGCACCGAGAGTGGCGGCACGTTCGGCCAGTTGCTCATCGGTGAGACCAAGGTGAAACATATCGTTGAGGATGATAAGGGCGCTTGAGGCATCGCTGCTGCCGCCTCCCAGACCAGCTCCGTCGGGGATGTGCTTGAGTAGGTGCATTTCCACTTCGGGCAGATTGAATTCGCGCTGAAGTAGGCGGAATGCTTTGGTGACAAGATTTTTCTCCATAGGGCAATCCACGTGTCGGCCGTAGCACGACAGCGTGGTTGGTGCGCCATCTTGCGCAAGCACTATCTCGATAGAGTCTTCGAGGGTGATTGGGTAGAATACTGTCTCTATATCGTGGTAGCCGTCGGGGCGACGGTTAACTATGTTGAGTCCGAGGTTGATTTTTGCGTTTGGAAATCGTATCATATCAGGAGTAATTGAGTTTTATGCAAAGGTAAGGAATAATTGGCAAACAATCGTAAGCATGGCGGGCTATAGCACTGGGCTAAGCAGTCGGGTGAGCGACTCGAGCATACGGCGTGATTTCGGTCGTCTCGACCATGTCTTATGGTCGCATGGCGTGCATTCCTTGAGGTCGTCGATGAAAATCTCCTTCAGGCGTTTGTTGGCAGCCGTGTCGTAGATAAACACGTTGCCCTCAAAGTTGTGTTCGAAGCTGCGGAAATCAAAGTTGGTCGATCCCACGCTGCTGATTTCGTTGTCAATCACGAGCGTTTTGGCATGGAGCATTCCGGCATCGTAGAGGAAGAATTTGATTCTTGCCTTTAGGCACTCGTTGATGTAGGAGTAGGATGCAAGGCGCAACATTGCCGAGTCGCTCTCGCGTGGTATCATGATGCGCACGTCCACACCGCTGAGTGCGGCGGTTTGCAATGCTTTCAATAACGATTCTGTAGGCAGAAAATACGGAGTCTGCAGATAGATGCAATGCTTGGCGTTGCTGATGGCATTGAGCATCATTAGTGCGATATTGTTCCATTCGCTCATTGGTCCGCTGGTGACAAGTTGCATGCCGGCATCGGCATCGGCCTCGTTGTCGCAGTCGGTGGCGATAGGGTCGGTGAGGATGCCTTTCTTCATGAAGCTCCAGTCGAGGGCAAACGAGTGTTGAAAAGCCTTCACTGCGGGGCCGCTGATGCGCAGGTGCGTGTCGCGCCACACATGCTTGGTGCCCCAATTGCAGCCATCAATATATCGGTCGGCAATGTTCATGCCGCCAATGTAGCCATATTTGCCGTCGATAACCATTATTTTGCGGTGGTTGCGCCAATTGACACGTTGCGCAAATTTTGGGAAGGTGATGCGCATAAATGGGTAGGCCTCCACTCCGGCATCGAGCATCGGCTTGATGAAACTCTTGCTTACGTTGAAAGAGCCAACGCCGTCGTAGATCACTCTCACCTTCACGCCTTGGCGTGCCTTAGCGATGAGAATGTCGCGAATCTCGTTGCCTATGGTGTCATCTTCGAAGATGTAGTATTGCATATTGATATAATTCTTGGCAGCGAGCAAGTCGGCGCGGAGAGCCTCAAACTTTTCCTTGCCGTTTGTGAAGATGTCAACTTTGTTGCCAGAGAAATAATAGGCTTGGCACATAGTGTGGGCAAGGCGAATGCTTTGCTGCGTGTTCTCTGTGAAGCCAAGGCGGTCAACGTCTACCATATAAGCCTTCAGTTCCTGCGCTGTTATGCGCCTTCTGCGCTGGTTTGAGAGGATTTTGCTTTTGAGCGAGCGCCCGAAGAACATATATAGCACAATGCCTATCACCGGAGCCATAAGCAGCACGGTAATCCAGGCAAGCGAGCGCACGGGATTTCTGTTTTCGGAGATTACCACCCATATAATGCTCATCACGGTGCAAAAATATGCTACTGTGATAAGGATATAGATCCATTCGATAAACGATATTGCGAGTAATATGGTATTCAACATGGGTGGATAAAACTTTGATATCGCTGACATAATATGTGTCATTGCTAAATTACAATATTTTTTATTGAATTGTTGTCGATGATGCTTATAAAAGTGTATATGTTAAGAATATTTAATAGTCGTGGTGATGTTGATGGCGAAAAAAGTGCGTATATCAATCTCTTTTTATTATTTTTGTAGAATAAGAAACGAAACAACGATAATATGCCATATTTTTCAGTAATAGTGCCAGTGTATAATAGGCGTGACGAGGTGCGCGACCTTCTGGAGAGCCTTGCTTGCCAAAGCTTGCGGAATTTTGAGGCGATAATAGTGGAGGACGGAAGTTCTGACCCTTGCAAAGACATTGTGGAGAGTTTTGCCGGCCGTGTGGATGTGCAATATCATTACAAGGACAATGAGGGAAGAAGCATAGCGCGCAACTATGGTATTGAGCGCGCTAAGGGTGAGTACTTCATATTCTTCGATAGCGACTGTGTGATACCGGCCGACTATTTCAAGACGCTCACCGCCCGCCTTGAAGAGCATTATGTGCCTTGTTTTGGCGGACCGGATGCTGCGCACGATTCGTTTACCGACGTGCAGAAGGCTATCAATTTCTCGATGACGGCATTCCTCACCACTGGCGGTATTCGCGGTGGTAAGGTGCAGATGGAGAAGTTTGTGCCACGCTCGTTCAATATGGGATACTCGCGCCAAGTGTGGAAGAAAGTGGGCGGATTCCGCGAGATGTTCAGCGAGGACATCGACATGAGCACGCGCATACGCAAGGGCGGATTTGAGATAAGTCTTATCAGAGATGCTTTTGTGTATCATAAGCGTCGTGTGGATTTGAAGAAATTCTCGCGCCAGACTTATGTGTTCGGCATGTCGCGAATCACGCTTAAGTTGCTCTATCCCGATTCGTTGAAGCTTGTGCATTGCTTGCCTGCTGTGTTTGTGCTGGGAGTGGCCACGCTCGTGCTGCTGTCGCTGCTATGGCAGTGGTGGGCAATATTGCCGTTGGCGCTCTATGTGGTGATGCTGTGGATTTCGGCGCTCATTTCCACCAAGAGCTTGAAGATTGCTTCGCTTGCCATTATCACCAGTTTCGTGCAATTGGGCAGCTATGGCATAGGATTTATTAAGGCATTCGTCTGGAAGATTGTGCTTGGGCACGGACGTGACATAAATGAGGAAATTGCCATTCGTAAGGGTAAATGAATAAGCCTACTGCTATGGAAGACTCTGGGAAGCCTATGCGCGCAATAAAGAATATGCCGCAGCAAGACCGGCCTCGCGAAAAGGCTCTGGAAAAGGGGGTGGCTATGCTCACCGACGCCGAATTGCTCGCTACGCTCATCGGTAGCGGTCAGCCGGGGGAGTCGGTGGTGGATCTATGTCGGCGCATATTGCACGACAGCGACGATAAGCTATATAAGCTTGCCCGACTGCGCATCTCCGATTTGATGCGCTATAATGGTATCGGTGAGGTGAAGGCTATCAACATTATGGCAGCACTTGAGTTGGGGCGTAGGCTTGAAAACGAAGAGTTTGTGGAGCAACCCACGATTACCAATAGCGATGTGGCAAAGAAGTTGCTGCGACGATTGATGGCGCATCTCGACCATGAGCGCCTGATGCTGCTTGTGCTTGACAGGGCTAAGCATGTGGTGAAGGAGTGCGTGGTGAGCGATGGCGGCCTATCGGCTACGGTGGGCGATGTGAAGATGATTATGCGCTTGGCGATAGAGAATTGCGCCGATAGCATAATCTTGGCGCACAATCACCCGTCGAACAATCCGTCGCCGAGTCGACAGGACGATATGCTCACTCAGAAGGTGGCTGAGGCTGGCAAGCTGCTTGACATTATGCTTGTCGATCATATAATTGTCACGCAGGGGCGTTGCTATAGCTATCTTGACAATGGTCGCTTGTGATGCAGAAGAGAAAAGATAAACCCAAATCGGTCATTAGGCCGTAAATGTAAAATTTGTTCTACTGCTTGAAGTCTTTCGGTTTTTATAAGGCATCTTTTGCTTGTTTTTAATTCGCAATAGCCTGCTATTACTCATTAAAAAGCAAACAAAATCTGCACATCTAAAATTTCGAAATCCATTCAAGCCCTAATGACCGAATTGGGATAAAGGTAAAAAATTGAATTATAGATATGTTGAGTAGAAAGATGCGTATTCGCCGACTCGTGCTGAGTGTGGTGCTGCTTGTTGTGATATTGACGGTGTTAAAACTTATTCAGCCTGAAAAGCCGGCTGTAGAAACAGAACTCGTCACAGGGGTGGCAACAGAGCAGTGCGACTCGTGCCAAAGTGATGGCGAACGCTGTACAAACACTGACTGCCATTGCTGCCACTGTGGCGAGTGATATGGTAGTATTTTTTCGTTGTCGCCTTAGAACGCGGCTGGCTCGTTGCCTCCGCCTAAGAAGTGCTCTTCGGAGATGCTTCCTGTGAAGGAATCGGCGGCTCCGTTAGAGGCATTGTCGGGGTTGGTGCCTGCATTGAGTTTTGATGCCACAATACCGTGGTTGCCATAGAGCTCGTTTTCGCCCCAATCTTCAAATCGTGCAAAGTCACCGCGGAATCGCAGTTGTATCTTGCCCACAGCACCACTACGGTGCTTAGCGAAGATAAATTCCGCAAGACCCTTAATATCCTTGCCTTCAGCATCGACGTCTGATTTCAGATAGTATTCAGGACGGTGGATGAAGCACACCATGTCGGCGTCTTGCTCGATGGCTCCTGATTCACGCAGGTCGGAAAGTTGGGGCACTTTGCCGTCGGTACGGTTTTCCACCGAACGGTTGAGCTGTGACAGCGCGATGATAGGAATATCAAGCTCTTTGGCTAATTGCTTTAGCGAACGAGAGATGGTGCTGACTTCCTGTTCGCGGCTACCGAACTTCATACCGCTGGCGTTCATAAGCTGCAAGTAGTCGATCACAATCATCTTCACCTCGTGTTCGTGCACCAGACGGCGCGCCTTGGTGCGCAATTCAAACACCGAAAGGCTCGGTGTATCGTCGATATACAGCGGAGCAGAGTAGAGTGGCTGTATGCGTGAGTGCAATTGCTCCCATTGCAGAGGCGTGAGCGTACCGCTCTTGATGGCGTTACCCGGAATCTCACATATGTTACTGATAAGACGGTTGACCAATTGCAGGTTTGACATTTCAAGCGAGAACACGGCGATAGGTTCATTGAAGCGAACGGCCATGCGCAGAGCCATAGAGAGCACGAAGGCTGTCTTACCCATGGCAGGACGTGCGGCGATAATCACAAGGTCGCTGTTTTGCCAACCTGATGTCATCTTGTCGATTTCCTCAAAGCCAGTGTTCAGACCGCTCAAACCATCGGTGCGGTTGGATGCTTCCTCAATCTTGTTGAGGGCTTTCACCACCTCGTCTTTCACTACGCATACTTCTTTCTTGAGGTTGCGTTGGGTCAGTTCAAACAACTTGCCTTGGGCCTCTTCGAGCACGTCGAAGATGTCAAACGAGTCGTCGAATGCAAGCGATTGAATCTGCGAGCTGAAGCTGATGAGCTCGCGGGCAAGATATTTCTGTGCCACGATGCGTGCGTGATACTCGATGTTGGCTGCCGACGACACATTGCTGGTGAGTTGCGAAATGCGTATCGGGCCACCCACTTCGTCGAGGGTGCCAAGAACACGCAGCTCGTTGGTGACTGTGAGCATATCGATAGGCTTCGACATCGTGCCGAGTTGCTGAATGGCTTCGTAGATTTTCTTGTTGTTTGGTTCGTAGAAGCATTCTGGCGAAAGTATTTCCTGCACCTTACCAAAGGCATCGGTTTCAAGCATGAGCGCGCCAAGCACAGCCTCTTCGAGGTCGGTGCTTTGTGGCTGCAGTTTGCCGAAATCGTTCACCACCTCGGCAGCTTGCTGAGGTTTGCGTCGTGCTGCATATTGTCGTTTATTTTGCTCTTCAGTCAATTTGAATTCCATTGTTGCGAGTTTTGATTTTTTTTGATAGTGCAAAGTTAAGAAAAAAAGGTTGAAGGTGTTTGGAAATGACTTATTATGTTTCCACAAGATATTTACAATGGCGTGTGGGAAAAAGTGGGTCGAGTGTTGCATCCGCAAGACTCGACCCTCGTTAAAACTAAGTTATGAAAACAAATTTGATTAAAGCATTTCGTCTACTGGGGTGTAAGGCAAATCAAATACATGAGCCACTGCAGGGAATGTAACCTTGCCTTCCACTACGTTTAATCCGAGCTTCAGTGAAGGATCGTCTTTGCAAGCCTTTTTCCATCCCTTGTTTGCCAAAGCCACAGCATAAGGAGTGGTGGCGTTGGTGAGCGCGAGGGTAGATGTGAAAGGCACTGCACCAGGGATATTGGCAACGCAATAGTGAACGATGCCGTCAACCTCATAGATTGGTTCGCTGTGAGAAGTTGGGTGAGATGTCTCGAAGCAACCGCCTTGGTCGATAGCCACGTCTACGAGCACTGTGCCCGGACGCATCAGTTTGAGCATCTCTCTGGTGATGAGGTGAGGTGTTTTATCGCCTGGGATAAGAACAGAACCGATTACCAAGTCAACTGTTGGGAGCTCGGCGCGGATATTATAGTCGTTGGAATATAGAGTCTTGATATTCTTTGGCATTACGTCATCGAGATAGCGCAAGCGGGCGAGGTTGATGTCGGTGATAGTGACATCGGCGCCCATGCCGGCAGCAGTGATAGCTGCATTGGTGCCCACGGTGCCACCGCCTAAGACGAGCACCTTGGCTGGCTTAACGCCTGGCACACCGCCGAGCAGAATGCCCTTGCCTGATTGTGGCTTTTCAAGGAATCTGGCGCCTTCTTGAGTTGCCATACGTCCAGCGATTTCACTCATAGGAATGAGCAGAGGGAGAGAACGATCATCTTTTCGCACTGTTTCGTAAGCTAAGCAGATAGCCTTGCTTTCGATCATTGCTTCGGTGAGCGGACGATCGCATGCAAAATGGAAGTAAGTGAATAGTAATTGACCCTCGCGAATTAATTTGTATTCGGGTGCAATTGGTTCCTTAACTTTCACAATCATCTCGGCTATAGCGTATACGTCGGCTATTGTAGGAAGAATTTTTGCGCCAACCGCTTCATATTCGGCGTCGCTAAATCCACTTCCTTCGCCTGCACTCTTTTGCACATACACTGTGTGGCCGTTTTTCACTAGCGTTGCAACTCCTGCAGGAGTCATGCCAACGCGAAATTCGTTGTTCTTAATTTCTTTTGGAATACCAACGATCATGATGATTTAAGTTTTAAGGGTTTATTAAATGTTGATCCTTATTTAGTCGTGACAAATATAAATAAATGTTTGGATTTATCAAATATTTTGGAAAATAAATTTTGAAAAAATAATGACAGCACCCTTTGGGGATGCTGTCATTAATATCGAATAAAATGTGTGTGCTTGGATTATGCCTTCACACGGCTAACGTAAGAACCATCGCGAGTGTCAACTTCGATGAGTTCGCCTTCGTTGATAAACAAAGGCACGCGCACTGTAGCGCCTGTTTCTACTGTAGCAGGCTTGAGTGTGTTAGTTGCAGTGTCACCCTTAAGGCCTGGCTCAGTGTAAGTGATCTTGAGCACAGTCTTAACTGGCATTTCTGCGTAAAGTACGGTTTCTGTTGATGCGTCAGATACAACGTCTACGATATCACCTTCCTTCATAAATTCCACACCAGTAACCAAGTCCTTAGCGATAGGAATTTGTTCGTATGTTTCTTGGTTCATGAAGATGTTGTCTTCGCCTTCTGCATAAAGGAATTGGTAAGGACGATGTTCTACGCGAACGTCTTCGAGCTTTTCGCCGATGTTGAAGCGACGTTCCAAAACGCGGCCGTCAACCACGTCTTTAAGTTTTGTGCGCATAAATGTGTTGCCTTTACCTGGCTTAACATGAAGAAATTCGATACAGAAATACAAACGATTGTCCAATCGGATGCATGTTCCGTTCTTGATGTCTTGAGCGTTAATCATAAAAAAGTCTTTGTTATGAATAATTATTGTTGAATATTTGTTTTTCTGCTGTTTGCGAGTGCAAAATTAATTGAAAATAAGAGAAATCGCAAAAACTTTCGTGTAAAAATCACTTTGGGCTTGGTAAATTTGAAAAAAGTAACTAATTTTGCACACCGAATAAAAAAACGAAAATAATAATAAATAAATACGGTAATGAAAAGAACATTCCAACCTTCAAACAGAAAGAAAGCTAACAAGCATGGTTTCCGTCACAGAATGCAAACTGCTGATGGTCGTAAAGTTTTGGCACGTCGTCGTGCTAAGGGTCGTTACAGCCTTACAGTTTCTGACTCTGTAAACAAGTAATTTTTACTGTACTTGCCCCGTGAGTGGGGTGACACAAACGCATAAAGCCGTTGTTGCGATAAGCGACGACGGCTATTGGTGTTTATAAACGTAAGTTATAAGCATTGTGGCATGGTGTTGCCACAATGGCGTGGATTTATTCAAGAATCATTGATGGGAGGTCGTAGATGTTGTCGATGATGATTGCCGGGTTGTGCATCTTATCGCCATCAAATTTCTGCTTGTGGATGTTTTTGCCTTTGTCTTCAAGGCATATTGTGGTCCATCGCATGCGGTTAGGCCAGAAGAAGTCTTTTGCAGTGTTGTCGCCGATGTAATAGAAGTGCTTCGCTTCTTTATATTTGTCCATGAAATATTGAAATGGGCGTTTGTCGGTTTTCTCGACGCCAAATTCCTCGGAGATTATCAGATTATCGTCGGTGAAATATTTGTTGAGGCCAAGGGCTTCGATTTTGTTTCGCTGGGTGATGCTGCGTCCGTCGGTGATCATGCATAGGATAGCGTCTTCGCCTTGCAGATAGTCGAGGGTGATTTCTGCGGTGCGGCTCAATGTGAGTTGAGGCTTGTGAAAACGGTAGATTTCCAATAGTTTTGGTATGTCTATCGTTTTGGGTTTCATGGCATCGGCAAGCTCATCAAAAGGGTTTTTGTGCGCTTGGGATGCTTGCTTGAGCACTTTGAGGGCATCGGTGTAGCCATATTCTTCAGCCACGTATTGGCTCACGGCGTTGTAGCCTGAATATACGAAGTCGACCTCGTTATATAATGTGTCGTCGAGGTCAAAAACTATGATTTTTGTTGATGCGGTGCATTCTTCCATATTGCTTGATGATTATTGATTCGTGATTCGTTGTAGCAGAGAGGGGTGAATGTTCATTGTGGCTACGGCGATGATTCCGGGAATCGACACCACCACGCGTCGGTCGCCCTTGATGCGCATGAATGTGCCTTCGGCGCCCTCAAATATTCCGCCAAGTATCTTCACCTTGTCGCCTTTTTTGAAATCCATAGGCGCTTCGTCGAGATAGATGAGTTGTTCGTTGTTTGTGCCAGCCACTGCTATGAAATTGTCCATCTGTCGGCGGGGCACCACCATGGGGCGTTGTGTCTCGCGGTTCATGATGTAGCGGATGGGCAGGGCGGTAGTGGATTTGTATTGTGCCATAGTGGCTTGGTCGGCGAGCATGAATATGAGGTTGTGAATGGCGGGAACCAATCGCCTCACCCGTTTATCATCAACGGTTTTATAGACGTAGTGCATTGGCAGGAAATTTTCGATTCCTCGCTCGTCAAGGTCGGCTTTGACTTTGAGTTCGCGGTTGTAGGTCACGCGAATGGCATACCATTGCCTTTGGTCGGTATAAGTGGCGATATCGGGTTGTAGTTTGTTCATGTCGAAAAAAAATAGCACGGGATGAATCGTTGTGATTCCCTCCCGTGCACAAAGGTAATAAAAAATTTCTTAAAAGTGCTTTCCCATTATTTCACTATCAGAGTGCTGCCAGCAGAGTGTGCAGTGAATTGTGGCGCATATTGGCATTGAATGGTGGCGATGCCCACGTTGAATTTGCCAGGGTTGGTGACGTATACGTCGTAGCCAATCACGTAAGTGCCCTTGTCGATGCCTGGAATGAAGATGTTGGTCTGCGAATCTTTTGTTTCGCGATACATCCACACCCCGTCGATGTAGTCGTAACCAGAGAGCTTGTCTACTGGTTCGAAGCATGCGCCACGCTCGTCGGTGAGAGTGAGGTATTCAAGCGATTTGCCGCACTTGATGGAGCATTGCACTCTCACTTTGTCGCCCACCTTGAGGTTCTTGGCCTTGCTGAGTTTGCCGTCGCTGTCATATACGAGTAACGATTTCTCGATTGAAAGGTCGTCGACCTTTGCCGACTTAATCTCCTTCATAGTAGCTTCGCCTTGCATATACAGAGCACCCCATGCAGGGCTTGTGCTTTGTGCGCGATGTATGGTGATGTCTTTGCCCATCACGTCGCTCAGCGTGACGTCTTTGCGGGTGTATCCCAAGAAGCGGTCAACGTCGCTAAATGCGATTTGCTCACCGCCGATGGTGATTGTTGGAGCGATGCCGTTGGTGAGCCATTTGCTGCCGGTGGCAAGTATGCTGTAGACGGCTTCGCTGGCAAGGCTTGTTCCGCCCCAGTCGTTGGTTTGCTTGTTGAGCAATATCCATTTGCGTATTTGGTCGATTTCGTCGGTTCGGTTGTCCACTTCGTTGAGCGCTTGCAGGATGATGGCAGTTGTTGCCAAACGGTTGTTGCCGCGCCACCAACTTGGAGAAATTGCGTCCCAGTACATGCCACGGGCAGGGGTGGTGATGCAGAACTGGCGAATCGATTCGGTGATTTGTCGTGCAGTCTTATCCTCGCCGTTGTTGTGCAGAGTGAGGGCATAAAATGCTTTCTCGGCGATTGGCTGATTTTTCCATTCGCCTTTAATTGCGCTAATGATCTTAGCGATGTATTTGCGGGTTTCGTGAGGAATGGCAATTTCCGGATACATTGTGCGCACATAGGCATAATCGCTATAGGCGAGCCAATATGGCTTGTGTTTCTTGTCGGTGAAAATCTTCAGATGCTCGGCATCGTAGTATTTCATTGCACGGCTTATCATGTTGTCGATTCTGTTGTCGGAGATTGTGTAGCCAAGGTGATGAGTGCGGGCGATGAATTCAAGCACGGTGCCTGTGCAGTAGAGCGAGCTTTCGCAGCCGTTGCACTTAATCCACGCGAATCCGCCGTCAGGCATCTGCAGGTCGAGGAGTTTTGTCACTATTTTACCGATGTTTTCGGTACAATATGTCTCGTTGAAGAGTTCGGCCAGTTTCGACATTCTCAATGTTTGGCGGTCGGCCTCGTTGATCCATGGCGATGCCAAAAGAGAGCCTATCTTCAGGTCGCTATTGCGAGCGAGCGCCGAAACGAGCGGGCTCTGTGTGCTGTCTTGCTTTTGCCAGTAGGTGATAGCCTCGGCAAATTGTGGGTTTTGCTTTGCGAGTCCTTGTGCAAGCGACAGCGCGAAGAGCGAGTGCACGAGAGATGTGGATGTGCGAGCATCGTTGTCTAAGATTGTAGGCAACGCTGTGGCGCAATACCACACAGGGTTGTCGCAATACTCAAGGGTGACCTTCGATGCGCGGTCCATTCTCGGTAATTCGCCGGTGAAATCGCTGTTGTTGGCATCGATATAGAATGGCATTGTCTCAATGACTGGCGAAATGTCGCTGAGGATTGGCACCATCACTTGCTCGCCGTCGCCACAGCCATTGGTGGCTGCTTTGATGCGGAAGCCGATGAAGTTGGCATTGGCAGGCACATCGTAGTTGATGGTCACGGCTGTGTCGCTCATTGCCGCGAGTTGGCTGTCGAATTCTTTTGTGGCGATGACTTTGTCGGTACGAGGGTCGAAAAGCTCGATTACGCCGTTGTATTGCACGGCTTCATCGCTCTTGTTTGCCACGTTGGCGGCGAGAGTAACTTGGTCGCCAGAGCGTAGGAAGCGAGGCATATTGGCCTTCACCATCAATGGTCGGCTGGTGATTACGTCGCGCTGTATGCCGCCGAAGAGTCCGTCGACAGAATAGGCAAGAGTTTGCATTATCCAAGTGGTGTTGAAGTTAGGAACTTCAAATTCCACGGTGTAATAGCCCTTGTCGTCGGTGGTAATGTTTGGTATCCAGAGAGCGGTTTTCACATCGCTTTCGCGCAATGTGATGTTGCTTAAATCTTCCATTTGTGCACCGCTGTCGTTGGCTGCATCGCTTTCTCCTTCTTCATCGCCAAGAAATGCCGCTGCGGGCTCAGCCATCATTTTTTCTTCTACCATAACTTCGTCGTGTTTCGACATTAACATCATACGTTGCTTGCCGCCACGGGCCATCAATGAAGTTCCATAGGCGATGAATGAGTTATGGTCTGCGGGGGCGTATCCATAGTAGTTGAAGCACGGATCATTGAGAGTGAAATTTGTGCGATAAGAGTATGGATATGTCCAGTTGGCTGATGTGTTATAGTCGTAGCTGTGCTCTAATTCTAAGCTTTGAATTAGGCTGTGGCTATAGAAATGTGGCTTGTAGTTGCACCAGATGTTGCTGCTGATGCTATTGATGGCTTTGTCGGTCATGGCAAGCAGGGCAGCGCCTTTTAGTGGTGTGCCGTGGTTGTCGATAAGGCGGAAAGTCCATTTCTCTTTTGCCCCAGGAGTGAGTTTGTCGCGGAAGGTGACGGTCTCTACTTGGGCTTTAACGGAGCGCTTCGGTGATATCACAGAAAACCCTTCTTTGTACTGCTTGCCATCGCGGACAACGATGAATCTCACCTTCATCTCCTCGTTTTCGCCAGTAGGCATAGGCAGATTCACTGTGTGTAGGCCTTTGCTGAGTTGTATCCATTGTTTTGTCACCGACTTGTTGCTCTCGGTGAGGCAGAAGATGTGGGTATCTGGTTCGGTGGTGCCCACGGTGATGCGCGCAACGTTGTCGTCGCCAGTTTTGCGTCCGCAGGTCGGAACCCAAAGCACGCTCTCCACAGGGCACTGTTTGTCGCTTTCCTTATATAATATGATGATGGATGAGTCTTCTTTGGCCAAACCGCTTGCGTCTGCCACGGTGATGATGTATTGGCCAGAAGGCAGAGCCGTAAGGTCGATTTTCGGAGCATCGGAGCGGAAGGTGCCCTTTGCCACGACTGTGCTATCGGTTGTGGTCACAGTGTAGTTGCATGTGAAATTCTTGTCGTCGGGGTCGGAACTCTCTATCGACACTGGGAGCGTGATTGGACGGTTGTTGATAAATGTCGTTTCGCTGCCAATTGAAATCTTGCGGTGTGAACCGATAAAGAAATTGTGGTTGCATGATTGCGTTTCACCAGTGTTGTTGGTGCAGCTGGCTTCCACGCTATAGATATTGGCAATCCAGCGCTCGCGAGAGTTGGTGTTTTCGTCAAACATGTCGCGAGGTAGGGTGATTGTGAACTCGCCTTTGGCATTGGTGGTGACAGTGTCTTGTTTTAGGAAGTTGTCGTCGATGTTCATCCAATAGAACCATTGGCTTTTTGTGATAGAGAATGCCACTTGCGTGTTTGCCACAGGCATGCCGGCATAGGTTTGCGCCTTGCCACATAGAGTGACGTCTTCGTTCTTGTTGTAGCTGCGACGAGCGTCGTCGAAAGACACAAAGAACGAAGGGGTCTTGTATTCGCTCACGTTGATGTATTTGCGCTGGTATAGGCCATGCTTAGAGATGACGAGGCTAAACGAACCGTTCATACGGTCGGTCGGAATCTTGAATTCTCCGTTGATTCTGCCCATGTCGTCGGTGGAGAGGGTGTCTTTGGCAACTGTCTTGTAGTTGCTGTCGACAAACTCAATGCTGAGTTTCTCACCTTTGGCTGGTGATTTGATGAAGTCGTCGCACTGAAATAGGAGCACGGAATACTTCATAGTTTCACCAGGGCGATAGACCGCCAAGTCGGTAAATATCTCGGCAGAGAGAGCTTTATCGGTGCTGTTGTTGTATGAGCGGATGTTATATCGTTGGGTGTATTTTGTGTCGTTGCCTTTCTCGAAGAAAAAGTTGGCATAAGTGCCATCGAGCGAAGATGGCATCTTTATCATGCCGTTGGCATCGGTTGTGCCAAGCAATGACTTTTGGCGCTTGGAGGTTTTATAACTCACTTTCACTCCAGCAAGTGGTGCGCCTGTGCCGCGGTGTATTACGTAGATGTATTGGCCGGTGTTGTCGGCGATGAGAAATGAGCAGATGTCGGTGATTGTGGTTGCATTAAGCCCGTATTTTGGCTGTTGCTGCTTGCCTGCGACTACAAACGATGGCACAAACAGATATTCACCATAAGGAAGCTTGTCGATGGTGTGCTTAATCTGTGATTTGTAGAAAATAGAGTCGCCATCGGCGTGATAGGTGTATTTCTTAACGAGTTTGTTAGGGATGTTGTCGCCATTCTTGCTTTTTGTCACGGTGTATATGCCGATGGTGTAGTCGTTTACGTTTTGCACGTTGGCAGTCAGACTGATATCGTTTTGGCTAACATAATGCTCTTCAGCAAAGACGTTCACGCTTTTTTGCTCAATAAAGTAGATTTTTGCTCTGATGGCAGGGGTGAATGGAGATTTTGGAAAACGCGCAACGTAGTCCTTGAAAAGACGATAGCATTCAAGGACTTGCGATTGGTGGTCGGTGCTTGTGTCTTCGTGTATAGCATCGGAGTCAATGCCATAAGTGCTATAGTCGATTTCGTTCAGCGCCATGCCACTTTCCATAAATTGTGAGTATTGCTTGTAAAGCTTTAGGAATTGCTTTTCGCTATCGGCTACGTTTAAGTTGGCGTTTTCGATATTCTTGATTGCGAGATAGATTGATGGCGCTACGTCGCCCTTGTGAAAGTCGGCCCATTGGCTAAGAAGCGATTTGGTGTTGTCGCCGTTCAAGCGGCTTTCTATGCGCTTGCTATAGGCGAAGTCGAGCAGAGTGGGGAAATATTTGGCATCGGCCTTGATGATCGGTTGATATTTTGTGATAGGAAATGTGCGTAGCTGCTCGATCTTGCTGAACGCCTCATCGTAGAGTTCGGTGATGCGTTTGTTGAAGTCGTCGCTATTCCATTCGCTTAGGTCGGCAGGATAGGTGTCGTGTTTTTCCTTGCGATCGCCGTAGGTGTTTTGTGATAAGCCGGTGTAAAAGTCAGCCTCAAGCATGGCGAGGATTGCGGCGTAGTCGGCCGCAGTTTCTTTTTGTCGGTAGTGCTCTATCTTGTTGATGCATTCTTGTGCATTGTCGTTGGAGATAAGCGTTTGGGCCACGGAGTGGCGAATCAGGGCGTCGCAGAGTTGTGTCTTGTCGCCCGATTTCTCGGCTTTTTTGAGGTCGGCCAATGCGTTGGTCGACACGGTTTTCGGGTAGTTGAAGTCGGGCGTAGTGCCGGCATTCATATTAAAGATATTCATACTAAATAAAGATATTAGTGCTAAGATTTTTGTAAATAGTTTCTGTTTCATAGCGGTGCAATTGTTGTGCCAAATGCAAAAATCCCTTAATATTAAAGAATGACAAGTGAAATACAAATCAGACGTTAATACTAAGGGATAGAGTATTTTAGCAAGTTAGTTTTTTGATGAATTTGAAGACTGTATAAATCTTTAAGTGTATGTTTTTGAATTATTGTTTTCGTTTGGCCTGCTTGCTGTGCGAAATCATGCTTTTCGCGAAGCGGTTTTCTGCGCGCTTGAGCAAGAATAATTGTTTGCTGGTGAGTATTTTCGCGAATTTTTTGAAATACTCATCTTCGATTTGTGCGCACTTTTGCGTTGTTTCTGAAAGGGCCTCAGCGGTCTTGGCGTATTCAAGGTCGCTAACAGGATCTTTAGAATTGCTCACTTTGGCTTCGAGGTCGCGAGCTTCTTTGTTCACTTGATACACCTCTTCCTCCATTTGCTCGTAAAGCGGAATAAATTCCTCTTGTTGATCTTTGGTCAACTCCATTTCTTTCACAAGCATATCGTGCTTGTAGGTGCGTACGCCCTTGAGCCACTCGGTGCGGTTGGGGCGAGAGCCTGATTTGCGCTGCTGAGCCGATACTGGCATGGCGAGTGCAAGTGTTAAGGCAAATATTATGAGTGTAGGTGTCTTCATTGTTGCAATTTCGTGATTTGCTTAAAAAAAAGAATGAATGTTACTCCTAATGGGGGAGGTAACGATATTATTTGTTGTTGTCGCTGCCGATGAGCTGTATGCCAGAATTCTCGGTGTCTACGCTGTCCTCATAGGTGAGAACATCATATTCGTTGAGGCTTTCTTGAAGCATAAGGTCGTCAATGTTCTTCTCGTCGTCGAGGCCGTTGACGATGGCTTGAATTTGCGACTTGGTGCTGCTGACGCCACTCATGTCGTTGAACACGTGCATCATACACCAAATACCTGCAAACATCGCTGCCATATATACGTATGGGCGAACACGCACCCACAACGATGGCTTGACTTGTGGAGTAAGAACAGGCTCGGGAAGCGACTCCATCATCTTCTTGTTGAAATCGGCGAAATAGTTTTCGGGAACTTTGAAGCCAGAGTCTTTGCCCAATTTAGATAATATGTCCAATTCTTCTTTCATTCGCTTGGTTTGACTATGAGAAATTGAAAAGGTTTAATCGTTTTCCTCAAAAAAAGTCTCGATTTTTTTCAAAGCGTGGTGGTAACTGGCTTTGAGAGCCCCCACAGAGGTTCCGAGGATTTCCGACATATCTTCATATTTCATTTCGTCGTAGTAGCGCATGTTGAACACCAGACGCTGTTTTTCGGGCAGACTGTTGATGGCGCGTTGCAGTTTTATCTGTGCTTCGTCGCCGTCGAAATATTGGTCGCTTTCGATATTATTGAGCAGAAAAGAGTCGTCGTCGATAGAGGCTTCGTTGCGGGCGCGCTCTTTGTTGATAAAGGTTATCGATTCGTTGATGGCGATTTTGTAAAGCCATGTCGACAATTTCGCTGTTCCGCGGAAATTGTCGATGTTGCTCCATGCCTTTAGAAATGTGTTTTGGAGAATGTCGTTGGCATCGTCGTGATTGTACACCATGCGGCGGATTTGCCAGTATAACCCCTGAGAATACTGCTCGATGATTTTGCTAAACGCTGCGTGGCAGCGCTTAGGGTCGTGCAGTTCGTCCATTAAGATTTCCTCGTTGGGGGTAATGCTTGATGCCATTTATTCTTTGTTAATATTAATTTTTGCTAAGTTAATTCAAAGTTTTCAGATATAAAATAACTTGCCTTTTGGGAGGCGTATTTTTTGAAAATTTTAATAAAATATTAACTCCTATTGATAGTTGTGGCAGGAGTAAGCACTAAAAATGACCAATTTGTGATGGAGGGGGTGGCGCTTTTGAAAACAAAAACGAGGGCTGTGCGTAAAAAAATGCACAGCCCCCCTATGATATTAGGATCACCTAATCTAAAGTTGATTTAATTGTAATATTGAATTTATTGTTGATTTTCGATTTTCTTAGCAAGTGTACCGTTGGTGGTGCACAACATGCCCATACATCTGAACATTCCTGAGAAGACGCCTTCTTGCACCTTTACGGTCATGTCGATGTTGGTAACTGTGCGCTTTTCCATAGGCACGCCATCGCTTGTGGGCACAATCTTGTCGGCTTCTAAATGATAGCCTGTTGGGGTGTAGGTGTAAGGAACGCCAGGGATTGTGATTTCCGACAATATTGGGCTTTCTTCCACGAAGCGGATTTTGTTGATGATGATGTCGGCGGTCTTCTTCTCGAGGTTGATGCGGAAGGTGTAGACTGCGTCTTTGCATTCATATCCAGTAGAGCCCATGCTTGTGAGAGTGGTGGTGTAAGGGTGAGAGATCTCGTTTTTGCTTGCAAACACTATCTTGCCGTTCAAGCGGTAGTTAACACCGATGTTGTCGTGGGTGGCATCAATCATTTCGCCCACTTGAAGGAATCCGTCTAGGTTGTCGACAGAGAATCCCATGCTCTTATCGTTGGCATCGAGGGCTTGGGCGCTTGTTGCTGAGAAGCAGTAGCCGCGAGCGTAGTCGTATTTCACCTTCAAATCTTTAAATTCGGCGATTTTTGTTTCTTCGCCAACCAATATAGGCATTGTGAGGCGAGCTGTGGCTTCGTTGACGTTGATCTTGAGCGCAATTCTGCCTTTTGTGGCTGTGTAGTCTTCGCCGTTATTGGTTACTACGATGATTTCGTCGCTGAGAGTTTGGGTCATCTCATGTCGGTTTGTGTCGAGGCATGATGAGAGGTTGATTGCCATTGCGGCAACTGCCAAAACTGATAATAATCTTTTTACCATAATTTTTAATATGTTTGTCTATTTGTTTGTTGTTATATCTGTTGATTAAAAAAAGTAGCGGAACGTAGCGCCAAGTTGGCGAGGATGGCCTTGCTGCACAAATCCGTGCCCGATCGACACGAAGTAGAATGAACCGTAGCTTGTGTCGGTGAGGTTTTTGCCCCATACGTTGAGCGAGTAGTGACGGCCGTTGAATTGCACATGAGCACCAAGCAGGGCGTAGAGGTTCTGAGTTTGGGTGTTGGCTTCGTCCCAGAATATTTTGCCGATAGCCTTGGCGTTGATGTTGAATGAAATGCTTCGCAGCCAGTCGAGGCCGGTAGGCAGTGTGTAGTGTGCTTCGCCGTAGAAGGTGTTGCGTGGGGCGTAAGGCAACACGTTGTGCGCCATGTTGAGTTTGCCGTTGTTGTATTCAATGAATCGGGCGTCGGTAAATCCGTAGTTTGCCGCAGCGCCAAGTCGGTCGGTTATTTGATAGCGAAGCGATAGTTCGCCGCCGAGACTGCGCGATTTTCCCGCATTAGTCATGATTCGCCCGGTGGTGGTGCCGTCGGGGAAAACGGTGAGTTGCTGGTCGGTGCAGTGGATGTAGAATAGCGAAATATCTGCGGAGAAATCGCCGTTTAGCCATTCCAAGTGGCTGCCGAGTTCGTATGTCCAAGCCTTTTCGGGTTTGTAGCCCACAATCTTGTCAACATCGTAGTCCATGCCGATGCCCATCTTGTTGATGATGCGCTGCTGTAGCACGTCGGAGAACATCTGCGTGTTGTAGCCGCCGGCCTTATATCCCTTCGACACCGATGCGTAGATGCTTGATTGGCTCATCTGTGGCAACGAATATGTGATTGCTACTTTCGGCAAGATTTGGAAAAACGATTTGTCGAGTTTGCCGTGGTCGTCGATGGTGACGTCGTCGTGGCGGAATAGTTCGGTGCTTCCGTCGGGGAGGATGTGGTTGATGTTATAACCGGTGTTGCAGAAGCTATTGAAATCAAGAGCCGTGTGCTCGAAATCTCCGCGTATTCCGGCTGTGAAGGTCCAATCACCAGCAGTGTATTGCGATTGGTGATAGAGTGCAAATCCGTAGTTTGGCATTGTGAATTTGCTGCCAAGCACAAAGCTGCGAGTATCCCAAGCGATAGGGTAATCAGGGTTGGCGTTGTTGCGTTTTTGTTCGATTAAATCGGCAATTCCGGTGTTTTTGAATGTCACAGGTGCATCCATTTCGGTGTGGCGATAAAACGCGAAAGCGCCGGCGAGCCAGTTGTAGCGGCTTCGCTTGTCGTTGCCTCGGATAATCACATCTTCGGTGAATGAATATTCTCGATTGGCTTGAGTGAGGGTGAAGTAATCGAGCGGCAGGAAGTCTTGGTCGAGCGTCATATTGTCGTCGCTATATTGCAGGCTTGTAACGCTCGAAATGCTGAAATTTCTTCGATTAATTCGCAGTGTAAGGCCGTCGCTCAGTGCTGTGCGGCGGTAGAAGCAAGTATCGTTGTAACTAATCTTGCCGGTGTCGATAAACTTATATGGGTAGCCGCCTTGACGCACTATCGATATTGCGGCCACATTCTCGAGGCTGATGCCATTTGCGTCGTTGTATTCCACCTTGATGCGGCCGCTGCCATTGTGCTCCCAATCGCAATTTTTGCCATTGTATTCGTTGGTGTAGAAACCATCGGTGCTGCCGTATTGGGCAGTGGCCGATATGCCTAACGATGGCTTCAACTTGGCGTAGTGGCTTGCCGAGAAGCGCATGGTGTTGCCCGACGAATATTCGGCAGATAGGCGTGTGCCCTGATAGGAGAGTGGCGACAGGGTGTAGATGTTGATTACGCCACCCATGGTGTTGCGCCCGAACAACGAACTTTGTGGTCCGCGCAGCATTTCCACGCGGCTGATGTCGGATAAATCGAAGTCGTAGTTGTTCTTATTGAGGATGGGCACATTGTCGATGTTGAGCCCCACTACGGGTTGGTCGATGCGCGACCCGAGGCCACGCACATAGATGGTGCTTGTGATGCGCGATCCGTAGTCGGGGATGATAATGTTTGGAGCTATCTCGCTTGCCGTTTTTGCCGAGAGTATCTGGTTGCGCTCGGCAGAGCGACGGTCGATGACCGTTGCCGAAATTGCTTGGTTGCGCAAGTGTGTGCCGTGCTTGATGGCGGTGATTGAAATGGGGGTGAGGCTGACTGTGGTGTCGGCTACCTCTTTCGCTGATACTGCCGAAGTTGCGGCTGTGCTAAAGGCTACAAGATAGAGTGCAAATTTTTTAATCATGTTGCAAAATTACAGCATTCTGGTGATACTGGCAATCACAACATGTAGTGAAAATGTTGTGAGGTGACAAATTGCTGATGTAATGGCGTTACAATTGTCTTGAAAATTGTGCGAAGTTGGGGTTTTTGTGCTGAAGAAAAGTTGTTTAGCAAAAAGATTTTAGTATCTTTGCAATGCTAAAAGTGTATTTTATGCCCGTTTGGGTGATTAATAACGGCTAAGCCTTTGAGCGTTAGTGCGATGTGATAATTATGAAGCGACAAACGAATGAAACCTTATGCAAGCAAGGCATGTGTCGAGAGATGTATGCCCATTTGGTGTGTATATATGGAGGAATTTCGGCTTTTTATTGTCAAAACGGGAGGAATGTGCGGTGAAGGCAAGATGATGAGTGTGGAACACGGTTGTGAATGAAGAGAAACGTGGCTCGACGCTCATCAAAGTTTTTTTAAGAGAGAATAAATTTAATAATTGATATAAAAATTTTTATGGAATCAGCAGTATTCGGAATCTCAAGCACAACGATGATGATTGTTGCAATCCTCACCGGCGCATTGCTGGTGTTTGCAGCTCTGCTCATCGCTAAGCTTATCGGACCTCGCTCGTTCACTTCGATGAAGTCGGACCCATATGAGTGCGGTATCCCAACTCGTGGTGAGTCGATGATCCAGTTCAAGGCAGGTTATTATTTGTTTGCAATCCTGTTCTTGATGTTCGACGTTGAAACTACATTCTTGTTCCCTTGGGCTACAGTATGTAGCAAAATCGGCACAACTGGTCTTATCAGTGTTGGCGTTTTCTTGGTAATATTGGTTTTAGGCCTTGCTTATGCTTGGCGGAAAGGAGCACTGAGATGGGAGTAAATATTAAGAGCATGAAGTATGAGGACTTCAAGGATAATGAATACATTGACAGCCTCGTAGCAGAATTGAAAGCCGCTGGAACTAACGTGATGGTGGGCAAATTGGATGAGTTGATAAACTGGGGACGCTCAAATTCTCTTTGGCCATTGTGCTTCGGTACAAGCTGCTGCGCCATCGAGTTTATGGCTTTGGGTGCAGCCCGTTATGATATGGCACGCTTTGGTTTTGAGGTTGCTCGTAACTCACCTCGCCAAGCCGACTATATCATGGTGCAAGGCACAATCGTGCATCGCATGGCTCCAGCTGTGCTTCGCCTTTATGAGCAACTCGCCGAACCTAAATATGTGATTGCTTGTGGCGGTTGCGCCGTTTCTGGCGGTCCGTTTAAAAACTCTTATTGCGTGTTGCCAGGTGTAGACAAGATTCTTCCTGTAGACGTGTATATGCCAGGCTGTCCTCCACGTCCTGAGGCTATGTTCTATGGCTTGATGCAGCTTCAACGCAAGATCAAGGTGCAGAAATTCTTTGGCGGCGTAAACCGTAAGGAGAAAATCAAGGAATTCTTCGCCAGCCATCCTGAGGATGCTAAGCAGATGTAATAGGGCAGATGCTTAGGAAAACAGAGAAATAAAAAACATTAGATAACACAGTATATACATATTTATATATAATGGTAAATATACAAGAAAAAATCAGTGCGCTTTGCCCGGCAGTAACCTTCGAAGAGGCTGACCGCCTGGTGGTGACTGTTGAGGAAAAGCACTGGCATGCGCTTGCTAAGGCTCTCAAGGATGATGCCGACCTGCAGTTTGATATGCTTTCTGCTGTGGTGGGTATGGACTGGAAAGATGCTTTTGGTGTGATGTATTATCTCACATCTACTGCCACATGGCAAATGATTGCTGTGAAGGTGATTGCGGCTGACCGCGAAAACCCTATGATTCACACAGTGAGCGACATTTGGGGCGTTGCAAACTTCCAAGAGCGCGAAGTGTATGACTTCTTCGGAATCAAGTTTATCAATCACCCCGACATGCGCCGCTTCTTCTTGCGCAACGACTGGGTGGGATATCCTCTCCGCAAGGACTATGACGCTAATCCAGAAATCAACCCTATTCGCCTTGAACCAGAGGTGAACGAAGACGATACATTCTCAATCGTAGAAGACGAAAACGGCAATCTCACCAAGGTGGAGAAAAAGGTGTTTGGTAAGGACGAATATGTAGTGAACTTCGGTCCTCAACACCCATCTACTCACGGTGTTATGCGTCTTCGTGCTTCGCTCAACGGTGAGATTATCAAGAAGGTAGACGTGATGTCGGGATACATTCACCGCGGTATAGAGAAATTGTGCGAGGGAATGACTTATCCTCAGACATTGTTCTTCCCTGACCGTATGGACTATATGAGTGCTCATCAAAACCGTCATTGCTTGTGCATGTGCATCGAGAAGGCTCTCGGCATTGAAGTGCCACGCCGCGCTCAAGTGATACGTGTGATGATGGACGAATTGATGCGTATCAGCTCGCATTTGCTTTCATACGGCTGTTTGACCATGGATATGGGTGCTACCACAGCATTCTTCTATGGCTTCCGCGAACGTGAAGACGTTCTCGACATTTTTGAAAAGACTTGCGGTGCTCGTATGTCGCTCCACTACAACGTGATTGGTGGTGTGGTAGCCGACTTGCACGAAGACTTCCAAAAAGACGTTAAGGCATTTATCCCTAAGATGCGCAAGGCATTGAAGGAATATCATAAGTTGTATACTGGCAACGTGATTGCTCGCAATCGTATGATCGGCATCGGCGAGCTCTCTAAGGAAGACGCTATCAGCTATGCTGTTACTGGTCCTTCAGGACGTGCTTCTGGCTTCGCTTGCGACGTGCGCAAACACCGTCCATACTCAATCTACGGTGAATTGGATTTCAAGGAAATTGTTCGCACCAATGGCGACTGCTACGACCGTTATCTCAACCGTCTTGATGAGATTGAAGAGAGTCTTAAGATTCTTGAGCAACTCGTTGACAACATCCCAGAAGGCGAAATCTGCGCTAAGGTGCCTAAGGTGGTGAAATTGCCTGTTGGCCGCTGGTATCAAGAGGTGGAAGCAAGCCGTGGTATCTTCGGCGTGTATATCGAGAGCGATGGTGGCAAGGCTGCTTACCGTATGCACTTCCAAAGCCCATGCTTTAATCTTGTGGGTGTGATGGATAGCTGCTGCCAAGGTCACATGATTGCCGACTTGATTACAATCGGTGCTGCACTCGACTATGTGATTCCAGATATTGACAGATAATAATAACGATAGAAATATAACGATAGAAATATGTTTGACTTTGGTATAGTTACAAACTGGATTAACAATCTGTTGAACAGCTTTATGCCTGAATGGCTAACAGTGTGCGTGGAGAGCGTGCTTGTGATTGTTGCATTGTTGCTGCTCTACTCTGTGTTGGCTATTTTCTACATCTTCTACGAACGTAAGTTGTGTGGATGGATACAATGTCGCCTTGGCCCGATGCGTGTGGGTCCTTGGGGCTTGTGCCAGGTGTTTGCCGACGTGTTTAAGATTCTTCTTAAGGAAATCATCCAACTGAAGAACACTGATAAGTTCTTGTTTGCTCTTGCTCCTTACTTGGTGATCATCGCTTCAATGCTCGTGTTTGCTAATCTTCCTTGGGGTAATGGCTTGCAAATCATCGATTTCAACATCGGTGTGTTCTTTATGATTGCTGCATCTTCGATTGGTGTAATCGGCATTCTGCTTGCAGGATGGTCGAGCAACAATAAATATGCATTGATTGGTGCTATGCGTAGTGGTGCTCAAATGATTAGCTATGAGCTTTCTGTGGGCATTTCTATCATGACTATGGTGCTCCTCACTGGCACACTCTCAGTGACTGGCATCGTGGAGGCTCAAGCCGACGGATGGCTTATCTTCCGTGGTCACATTCCAGCGGTGATTGCATTTATCATCTATTTGATTGCTGCAAATGCTGAGACCAACCGTGGCCCATTCGATATGCCTGAGGCTGAGCATGAGTTGACAGCAGGTTACCACACTGAGTATTCTGGTATCCACTTTGGTTTCTTCTACTTGGCTGAATACCTCAACTTGTTTATCGTTTCTGGTATTGCTTCGTTGATGTTCCTTGGTGGCTGGATGCCATTGCATATCCCAGGATGGGACGCATTCAACTCGGTGATGGACTTCATTCCATCAGTATTCTGGTTTATTGGTAAGGCGATTTTCGTATCGTTCTTGATGATTTGGATTCGTTGGACATATCCACGTGTTCGTATCGACCAGATGTTGGCGCTTGAATGGAAGTATCTCATGCCTTTCGGCCTCTTCAACTTGGTGCTTATGGCACTCTGCGTGAGCTTCGGATGGCACTTCTAAAAAATAGACATTTTTAGTATATAAAGATATAATCACAGATTATGAACGAGAAATATGGAATAATCACTCAGGTAATCGGCCCGGTTGTCGACGTCGCTTTTGAAGGCGAGGGCAACGAGGTGCCAGCTATCTACACAGCCTTGAAAGTGCCTAGGGCAGATGGCTCTGAGTTGATTCTTGAAGTTGAACAGCACATCGGTGAAGATACTGTGCGTGCAGTGGCTATGGAAAGTACTGATGGCTTGCAACGCGGTATGAAGGTGGTGAATGTGGGTCAACCTATTTCGGTGCCTACAGGTAACCAAGTGAAAGGTCGTCTGCTGAACGTAGTAGGTCAGCCTATCGACCACTTGACCCCAATTGCTGATGAAAAACGCAGAGCGATACACCAACCAGCTCCGTCATTCTCAGATTTGACGATTTCTTCTGAAATCTTGTTCACTGGTATTAAGGTTATCGACTTGCTCGAGCCTTATAGCAAGGGTGGTAAAATCGGTTTGTTCGGTGGTGCCGGTGTAGGTAAGACTGTGCTTATTATGGAGTTGATCCATAATATTGCTCACGGTCACAATGGTTTCTCTGTATTTACAGGCGTTGGTGAACGTACACGTGAGGGTAACGACTTGCTTCGTGAAATGATTGAGAGCGGCGTTATCAAGTATGGTAAGAAATTTGAGGAAGGCCTCGAAAAGGGCGAATGGAATATCGACGACGTTGATATGGACCAAGTGGCTCAATCGCAGGCTGCACTTGTGTTCGGCCAGATGAACGAACCACCGGGCGCACGTCTTCGTGTGGCTTTGTCGGGTCTTACAGTGGCCGAGCAATTCCGCGATCAAGATGGCGGTGGTAAGGATATCCTTCTTTTCATCGACAATATCTTCCGTTTCACTCAGGCTGGTTCTGAGGTGTCGGCGCTTTTGGGCCGTATGCCATCGGCTGTGGGTTATCAACCAACTTTGGCTTCTGAAATGGGTGCTTTGCAGGAACGTATCACTTCCACTAAGCAAGGTAGTATCACCTCTGTGCAAGCAATCTATGTGCCTGCCGACGACTTGACCGACCCTGCTCCTGCCACAACATTCAGCTTCTTGGACGCTACCACAGTGCTTAGCCGTAAGATTGCTGAGCTTGGTATCTATCCAGCCGTTGACCCTCTTGACTCTACTTCTCGTATTCTTGACCCTAACATCATCGGTGAAGAACACTATCAAGTGGCTCAGAGCGTGAAGCAATTGCTTCAGAAGTACAACGAGCTTCAAGATATCATTGCCATCCTCGGTGTGGACGAATTGAGCGATGCCGACAAACTCGTGGTGTCACGCGCACGTCGTGCTCAACGCTTCTTGTCGCAACCATTCTTCGTGGCTGAGCAGTTCACTGGTCTGCCAGGTGTGATGGTGCCATTGAGCGAAACCATTCGCGGATTTAAGATGATTCTTAGCGGTGAAATGGACGAATATCCAGAACAGGCATTCTTGAATGTCGGCACTATCGATGAAGCCATTGCCAAGGGTAAGAAACTTCTTGCCGAGGTGGGCTAAGGATTATATTAAGACAAATTATTTAACAAGTAAGATACGATGACACTAAAAATAATATCAGCAGAGCAGATAGAATTTGAGGGCGAGGTGACCTTGGTGTCGCTGCCTGGTGAAATGGGGCTTTTTGAGGTGCTGAACAATCACGCAGCCTTGATAGCTTCGCTCACTGCTGGAAAAGTTGGTTATGTGAATATCGATGGCACACGCTCAACTCGTGAAATTCGCGGCGGCGTGGCAGATATCAACAACAACGTGGTGTCAGTTTGCATTTATTAATGTAGTAGGATTATGAAGAAAGTTTTGCTCACAATGGTTATGGCTCTTGCAGCGTTGCTTATGGCAATGCCTGCCAATGCGGCTATGACCTCGGAAGAGGGTGAAAGCCTCAACCCGAAAGAGATTATTTTCCATCACTTGGGAGATGCTTACGGGTGGGAAGTGCCTTTCTCTCATAGTCAACGCATTCCATTGCCTGTCATTGTTCGCGACGAGGCTGGAGCTTGGCACATGTTTAGCTCGGCTCGCGTGACCGATGGTGGAGAGTACGAAGGTTTCTACATTGCAAAAGAAGGCGAGTTTGCCAATAAAGTGGTAGCCAAGAGTGCGAGCGGCAGCGAATACCGCCCTCTCGACCTCTCGATTACCAAAGACGTGGCAGCCCTGTTTATTGCAGCTGCTGTGGTGATGCTCATAGCATTCAGCGTGGTGCGCTGGTATAAGAAGCACGGCATGCTTGCACCTCGCAAGGTGACAGCAAGCCTTGAGGCTCTTGTGGAGTTTATCTATATGGGAGTGATTCGCCCAACTATGGGCAGCAAGGCTCCTAAGTATGCTCCATATCTGCTCACAGTGTTCTTTTTCATCTTTGTGATGAACCTTTTGGGTTTGATGGTGATATTCCCTGGTGGTGCAAACCTCACGGGTAATGTGGCAGTGACACTTGTGTTGGCACTCTGCACATTCCTCATCACCAACCTTCGTGGCAGCAAACACTATTGGAAGGATATCTTCTGGCCAGACGTTCCAATCTGGTTGAAGTGTCCACTTCCGATTATGCAGGCGATAGAGGTGTTCGGCGTATTCACTAAGCCAGCGGCACTGTGTGTGCGTCTTTTCGCCAATATGATGGGCGGACACATGATAGTGATTGTGTTAACTTTGCTTATATTCATATTTGCAAGTTTTGGCCCAGTTGTTACTGGTGGCATCACCGTGTTCTCGGTTCTCTTCTCACTCTTTATGCTCTTGCTCGACACACTTGTGAGCTTCATTCAGGCTTTCGTGTTCACGATGCTAAGCACCCTGTTCATCTCGATGGCAGTGTGCGACCCACACGAGTCGGCGCATAGCGAGGAATAAAAAACAAGAAAAAACATTTTTCAGAAATAAAGAAAATATAAACAATAATTTTAAAAAAACTACAACTATGTTAGGATTAATTTTAGCGCAAGCAGCTGCCGGCGCAGCCCTTGCAAAAATAGGTGCATGTATTGGTGCAAGTATCGCTGTAATTGGTGCAGGTATTGGTATCGGTAAGATCGGTTCTTCTGCTATGGAAGCTATCGCACGTCAACCAGATTCAGCAGGCGACATTCGAAGCAATATGATCGTTATCGCTGCCCTTGTTGAAGGTGTTGCCTTGTTCGCTGTAATCGTTTGTATTCTTGCTTACTTCTTATAATAAAAAGTTACTGAATGGAACTCTTCACGCCTGAAATAGGCCTTGTGTTTTGGATGTTCGTCACCTTTGTTTTGCTGGTAGCGATATTGGCAAAGTTTGCGTGGCCAGCCATCATCAACATGATGGAGAAGCGCGCCGACCTGATCGACAAGGGTGTGATATATGCACAAAACGCAAAGGAACAGCTTGATAATGCAAAGGCTGAGGCTGCCACTTATGTAGCAGAGGCTCAGAAGCGTCAAGCAGAAATACTTCGTGAAGCCGACAAGATGAAAACTCAAATCATCGAGGAGGCTAAGGCTGCCGCTTCGGTGGAAGCTAAGAAGGTGATGGATGCTGCTAATGTGGCCATTGAGCAATCGCGCAAGGCTTCAGAAATGCAACTCCGCCAGGAGGTGAGCGCTTATGCCCTCACAATCGCAGAAAAGGTCATCAGAAAGAATCTTGCTGACGACGCTGCTCAAAACTCGCTGGTGAATAAACTATTGAATGAAGTAGAGAACAAAAACTAAACGGATATAGATTATGAACGACGGACTTATTCCTAACCGATATGCCAAAGCCCTCTATAAGCATGCTTGTGAGGTGGGAGAGGCTGCCGAAGTGTATGCCCAGATGAAGATGCTCGCCGAGAGCTTTGCTTCTGTCGATGGGCTGAAATCCACTATCGACAATCCTTTCATTGCCATTGAGGACAAGGAAAAGGTGCTTCTCAAAGCTTCCGGAGCCTCTAAGGGCGGTTCTCTCGACAAGTTCATATTTCTGGCTGACAAGCACAGCCGTATCACTATGCTGCAGGCTATGGCCTTGGCGTATGTGAAAATCTACCGCGCGGAGCAACGCATCTCGCAGGTGGAGATTGTAACGGCTTGCTCGTTGCCTGAAGAAAAGATTAAGGAAATAACTGCAACTGTCGGGAAATATCTTGATGGCCGCAGTCTCGAAACCTCTACTCGCGTCGACGAAAGTCTTATTGGCGGATTTGTGGTGAAGGTTGACTCGGTTGTTCTCGATGCTTCGGTTAAGAATGAATTGAAAAAATTGCGTTTGAAACTCCTAAGTTAAAATAGTGAGATGATAAACCCAAGTGAAATATCAGATATATTAAAACAAGAATTAAACGACGTAAACTCTAAAGTGTCGTTTGAGGAAGTGGGCACTGTTCTCGAAGTGGGTGATGGTGTGGCACACGTCTATGGCCTTGAAAATGTGCAAGCCAACGAACTTGTGGAATTTGAAAATGGCGTGACTGGTGTGGCAATGAACCTCGAAGAGAGCAATGTGGGTGTGATCCTTCTTGACAACGTTAATTCGATTAACGAGAACATGAAGGTGCGCCGCACTGGTGAGATTGCCTCTATCCCTGTGGGTGAGGGTCTGCTTGGCCGTGTAATCAACGTGCTTGGTAACCCTGTTGATGGCAAGGGCCCTGTTGATGGCAAGCTCCTGCGTTTGCCATTGGAACGTAAGGCACCAGGCGTTATCTTCCGCCAACCTGTGAAGCAACCACTTCAGACAGGTATTAAGGCAATCGACTCGATGGTGCCAATAGGCCGCGGTCAGCGCGAACTTATCATTGGCGACCGCCAAATCGGTAAGACTGCTATTGCTATTGATACCATCATCAATCAGAAGGCCAATTACGAGGCTGGTAAGCCAGTGTATTGTGTATATGTGGCTATCGGTCAGAAAGCTTCTACTGTGGCTTCAATTGTCAACCAATTGAACGTGCACGGTGCGCTTGCATATACAGTGGTGGTGGCAGCAACTGCTGCCGATAGTGCTGCGATGCGCTATTATGCACCATTTGCGGGTGTTGCTATCGGTGAGTATTTCCGCGACACTGGTCGTGATGCGCTCATTGTCTACGACGACCTTTCAAAGCAAGCTGTGGCATATCGTGAGCTCTCGCTTATCTTGAAGCGTCCTTCTGGTCGTGAGGCTTATCCTGGCGATATCTTCTATTTGCACTCTCGCTTGCTCGAGCGTGCTGCTAAGATTATCGACAATCAGAAGGTGGCAGAGTCGATGAACGACCTCCCAGAAGTCCTTCGCCCTATGGTGAAGGGTGGTGGTTCGCTCACCGCGCTCCCAATCATTGAAACTCAGGCTGGCGACGTGTCGGCATACATTCCTACCAACGTGATTTCTATCACCGACGGTCAGATATTCCTCGAGTCAGGATTGTTCAACCAAGGTGTGCGTCCTGCTATCAATGTGGGTATCTCAGTGTCGCGTGTGGGTGGTAATGCACAGATCAAGTCAATGAAGAAGGTGGCTGGTACGCTGAAGATTGCACAGGCCCAATTCCGCGAATTGGAATCGTTCACCAAGTTTGGTGGCGACATCGACCCTGTGACAGCACGTACTATCGACCGTGGTCGCAAGAACGAGCGTCTGCTCATCCAACCACAATACACACCAATGCTTGTGGAAGAACAAGTGGCTGTGATCTATTGCGGTGTGAATGGTCTTCTTGAGAAAGTGCCTCTCGACAAGGTTGCTGAGTTTGAAAAATTGTTCTTGCAATTGCTTCGTGCAAAGCATCAAGCCGATGTGCTCGATGTGCTCAAGTCGGGCGTTATCAACGACGACGTTACATCGAAGATTCGTGCCGTTGCTGCTGAAATTGCAGGAAAATATTAAAGCATAGTAAGTGAACTATTTTTGAAACGATATGTCAACATTACGTGAATTAAAAGGAAGAATCGGATCAGTGGCGTCGACGGGTAAAATCACCGGCGCCATGAAGATGATTTCATCCGCCAAGATGCATAAGGCTGAGCAGGGTTTGAAGAAACTCCTGCCTTATCGCAAACTTGTGCAATCGGTGATAAGCCACCTGCTTGCTACCGATGGTAAGTTCACATCACCTCTTATTGTTGAGCGCGATGTGAGAAGAATTGGCGTGGTGGTGCTCGGCTCAGACGATGGTCTTTGCGGTGCCTACAACATCAACATCTTCAAGCATCTGCTCGGAATATTGGCTGACTATAGAAAGCAGTATGGTGAGAATGTGGACATCGAGATATATCCTGTGGGCAAGAAGATTGCGCGTGCAGCGCAAAAGATTGCCGGTGGACATCTGGGCGTGACTGTTGTGGATGGCGTGAACACCCGCAGCACTGCTGCTAAGATTTCGGAGTTTAACGATGGTCTGAAGCGCGCTTTCGAGAAGGGTGAGGTAGACAAGGTTGACCTTGTGTATATGCACTTCAAATCGATGAGCAAGCAGATTATCACTTGCGAGCAGTTGTTGCCTGTGAGCTACGAGGCTTTGGTGGAGGGAGTGGATGCCAAGATGGCAAACAGCTCTTGCCTCTTTGAACCAAATCCTAATGCCATATTCAACAGTGTGCTTCCGCTGCACATCATGTCTACAATGCAAGAAGTGTTTGTGGAGAATGTTGCGAGTGAGAATGCCGCTCGTGTGATGGCTATGCAGAGCGCAAGCGACAATGCCAACAAGTTGCTTGAAAGTCTGCAGCTTGAATACAACAAACTGCGTCAGCAGGGTATTACCACCGAATTGCTCGATATATTGGGCGGACAGGTTGAAAAATAATGAGAAACAACGTGTGTGTGCCTTGCAACCAATGGCTGTATGGGCACACACAGGCGGTTTCTTGTGGTGACAATTTATACAGTATAATTTTTATATAGATTTATCTTATTCTATGAGTATTAAGGAGTATTTCTCTTCTCTCTTTACGGCGATTGTAAGCCTTATTAAGGGGTTAGAGGTGACTGGAAAAGAGTTGGTGACTCCAAAGGTTACCGAACAATATCCAGAAAATAGGGCAACACTGAAGATTGCCGACAGGTTTAGAGCAACTCTCGCTTTCGACTACAACGCTGACGGCACACACAAGTGTATCGCTTGTGGTATCTGCCAGAATAGCTGTCCTAACGGCACAATCGAGGTGCAAACAAAGATGGTGGAAACTGCTGATGGCAAGAAGAAGAAAAAACTTGACAAGTATATCTACGATCTTGGCAGCTGCACATTCTGTATGTTGTGTGTAACCAATTGCCCTACAAAGGCTATTAAATTTACCAACGAGTTTGAACAAGCCGTGTTCACACGCGACAAGCTCGTAAAGCAATTAAACTATCTGCCAGAGAAGGAGGCTCCTGCGCCAGTTGCTAAGCCTGCTGCACCTGCAGAGGCTGCACCAAAGGCTGCTGCAAAGCCAGCTGCTGAGGCTGCCGATGACAAGGTGTCGATGGAGGTGGAAGCTCCAAACGGCAAGGTGATGACTGTAAAGTTGGCACAAGAAGATGTTAAAGCTATCGAGGCAATGATTGCTGAAAAGCCAGAAATGACAAAGTTTCAGGCTATGCAAGCAGTGATCAAGGCTAAGAAGGCGCCTAAGGCATGAAATAAGAAAAAACAATAATATAATATGGATTCAGTAGGAAATATCATCATGTATTTCGTAATCGCATTGTCGATTATCGTATTTTCGGTGCTGACGGTGACCACAAGAAGGATATTGCGCTCTGCCACATATCTGCTTTTCGTGCTTCTTGCCACTGCGGGAATCTACTTCCAAATGGGATACGAATTTCTCGGTGCGGTGCAGATAGCAGTTTATGCAGGCGGTATTCTTGTATTGTTTGTGTTTGCCATCTTGCTTACGCACAGACCCGAAGAAAAATCTAAGCCACTCACTTCGCACAGACGATGTATGGGCTTGAGTGCGGCAATTGCCGGTGTATTGGTTAGTGGTTATGCACTCGTTTCGCAGTGCGATGTGGCGTTTGCCACCCAAGGCAACCCATGTGTTGACATGGATCGCATTGGCCACGCGTTGCTCAGCACCGACAAGTTTGGCTATCTTTTGCCATTCGAGGCAGTGAGTGTGTTGTTATTGGCATGTATAATCGGTGGCATAGTTATAGCCCGTAAAAGATAATAGGAGGCGCAGATTATGGAAATGACAGTGCTTATGTATCTTATTCCAAGCCTTATCATGTTTGGCTGTGGAGTTTATGGGTTTGTCACCCGAAAGAATATGATAGCGATATTGATATCTCTTGAATTGATGCTCAATTCGGTTGATATCAACTTCGTAGTGTTTAACAGTTTCTTGTTCCCTGGACAGTTGGAAGGTATGTTCTTTACACTGTTCGCCATAGCTATTGCGGCAGCTGAGACAGCTTTGGCTCTCGCCATCGTGATCAACGTATACCGTAAGGTGCAGAATGTGGATATCAAGGAAATATCTAAAATGAAATTTTAACGAGTATGGCTGAACAGTATTCTTATTTGTTAGCAATTTTGGTCATCCCAATCGCAATGTTCTTGTTCTTGGGCTTGATGACTACAAAATTGAGTAAGAAGGTTGCGGGTACGCTTGGTACTCTCGGCCTTGGAGCTTGCCTTATCATCGGATATACCGCTGCTATTACTTATTTCGCAAGCGGCAACCTTGAGCCAATCAAGGTGATGGACACCACTTGGATCGATTTCTCTCAGATTGCTGAGGGCATGTCGATAAACCTTGGTATCTATCTCGACCCAATCTCTGCAATGATGCTTATTGTGGTGACTACAATTTCGTTCCTTGTGCACTTGTATAGCAATGGCTACATGGACGATGCTCACCTTATCAAATATGCACACGAAGGTGAAGGCTTGAGAAAACACGGCTTCCAACGCTACTTCGCGTTCTTGAGCTTGTTTACATTCTCAATGCTCGGCTTGGTGCTTGCCACTAACATCTTCCAGATGTATATCTTCTGGGAGCTTGTGGGTGTATCTTCTTATTTGCTCATCGGCTTCTACTATACCGACCCAGCAGCGATACACGCATCAAAGAAGGCGTTTATTACCACTCGTTTTGCCGACCTCGGCTTCTTGATTGGTATCCTCATCCTTTCGTATTACACTAAGACCTTCGATTTCGACACATTGATCAATGGTTCAAGCTCTGCTTTGGCTACAATGCACGGCACCACATTCCTTGGTTGCTCTGTGCTTTGCTGGGCTATGACTTGCATCTTCATTGGTGGTGCTGGTAAGAGTGCGATGTTCCCATTGCACATTTGGTTGCCAGACGCAATGGAAGGTCCTACTCCAGTGTCAGCCTTGATTCACGCTGCTACTATGGTGGTTGCCGGTGTTTACTTGGTTGCACGTTTGTTCCCATTGTATCTCATCGCGGAAGGCTCGCTTGTGGTGATCACAGTGGTGGGTGCGTTCACAGCATTCTATGCTGCAGCAATCGCATGCGCACAGACCGATATCAAGCGTATCCTCGCGTTCTCTACAATCTCGCAGATTGCCTTTATGATCACATCACTCGGTGTGGCACGTCCAGAGTTTGAGGAAGGTGTTGGTTATATGGCATCAATGTTCCACTTGTTCACACACGCTATGTTCAAGGCTTGTTTGTTCTTGGTGGCAGGTGCGGTGATTTATCGTATTCACTCTAATGAAAGTTCTCACATGGGTGGCTTGCATAAGTATATGCCTATCGCAAGCATCGCGTGCCTTGTGGGCTGTCTTGCAATCTCAGGTATCTTCCCATTCGCAGGTTTCTTCTCTAAGGACGAAATCCTCGTTGCTGCCTACTGCAACAATATGTGGTGGGGCGCATGGATGTCGATGGTGGCAGGTATGACAGCGTTCTACATGTTCCGCCTCTACTATTTGGTATTCTGGTGGGATACTCCAGACTACGAGGCTCACGGCCATCATGTGCCAACAGAGGCTCCATTGGTGATGACATTGCCATTGATTATCCTTTCGGTAGCAACTTGCGTAATCGGCTTCTTGCCATTCTCTGACTACGTGACATATAATCACGAGCCATTTCACGCAGGTCACAACTGGACAGTGATTATCTCAAGTACAGTGATTGCACTTATCGGCATTGGCCTTGCAACAGTGCTCTACTTCAAGAAGAACGACAAGCCTGCTAAGATGGCTAACGCCCTTCCTTCGTTGTGGACTGCTGCTCACAAGCGCTTCTATATGGACGAACTCTATATGTTCATCACACACAATGTGATCTTCCAAAACGTATGTCGACCAATCGCATGGTTTGACCGCGCAGTTATCGATGGAACAATGAATATGTTTGCCAACTTGGCCAATTATGCATCGTTTGCAGTGCGCAAACTTCAGTCTGGTAGCATCCAAACGTATGTATGGGTATACTTGATTGGCGCATTGGCATTGGCTGCAGCTACAATTATATGTTTAATCTAAACGCAACGGTAAAGAATTATGATTTGGTCTAATATATTAATTTATTTTGTAATAGTTCCTCTCCTGGTTCTTGGAGGGTTGGCTTTCTGCAAAAGCATGAAGGCAATCAGGGCCGTTTGCGTGGCTGGTGCTACAGCCTTAATGGCTTTGGCAATTTATCTTGTTGTGATATTCTTGCAGACCCGCGCTGCAGGTGTCACAGATGATATGATACTCACAGGCAGCTGGACATGGTATGCTCCACTTAATATCAACCTCGCACTTGGTGTAGACGGTATCTCGGTGGTGATGATTGTTCTTTCGGCATTCATCGTGTTTGCAGGCGTGTTCGCATCGTGGAAAATCAATCCACTGCCTAAGCAATATTTCTTGTGGTTCTTCTTGTTGTCGACAGGTGTATTCGGATTCTTTATCTCGATCGACTTGTTCACAATGTTCATGTTCTATGAAGTGGCACTTATCCCGATGTACTTGTTGATTGGTGTATGGGGTAGTGGCAACAAGAACTACTCGGCAATGAAGCTTACTTTGATGCTTATGGGTGGTTCGGCATTCTTGATGCTCGGTTTGATTGGTATTTACTTCCATTCATCGGCCAATGCCAACGAACTCACAATGAACATCCTTGAAATTGCACACAACAATGCTATTCCAGAGGCATGGCAAATGTGGCTATTCCCAGCAGCATTTGTGGGCTTCGGCGTGCTTGGTGCAATGTTCCCATTCCACACATGGTCGCCTGACGGTCACGCATCAGCGCCTACAGCGGTGTCAATGCTTCACGCAGGTGTACTTATGAAGCTTGGTGGTTATGGCTGCTTCCGCATAGCTATCTTCTTGATGCCTTATGCTGCTCACCAACTCGGCTGGATTTTCCTTGTGCTCACAGGTATCTCTGTAGTATATGGTGCATTCAGCGCATGTGTTCAAAGCGACTTGAAGTATATCAATGCTTACTCATCAGTTAGCCACTGTGGCTTGGTGTTGTTTGCAATCTTGATGTACAACACTACTGCAATGACTGGTGCTGTGATGCAGATGTTGTCACACGGTTTGATGACAGCCTTGTTCTTCGCATTGATCGGTATGATCTACGGCCGCACACACACTCGCGACATTCGCAAGATGGGCGGTTTGATGCAGATTATGCCTTATCTCGGCGTTTGCTATGTGATTGCCGGTATGGCTTCACTTGGTTTGCCAGGTTTGAGCGGTTTCGTTTCTGAAATGACAATCTTCATTGGTTCGTTCCAAAACAGCGACACATTCCACCGCGTATTCACTATCGTGGCTTGTAGCTCAATCGTAGTGACAGCAGTGTATATCCTTCGTGTTGTTGGCAAGTTGCTCTTCGGCAAGGTGCAAGATCCTCATCACTTGACTCTCTCCGATGCAGAGTGGCACGAAAGATTTGCTACAATGGTGCTTATTGGTGCCGTGGCAGCTATCGGTTGCTTCCCTAACTTCTTTGAGTCGATTATCAAGGATACCTTTATGGCAGGTGGACTCTATGATGGTGTTTTGAAAGTGTTGGAACAACCACTTGCATGGATGTAATAAATTAAGTGTTGAATTAAAGACAGGAAAATATAAAGATGGATTATTCTCAATTTTTAATGATGCCACAGGAACTCGGACTATTATTGGTGTTCCTGTTAGTGTTCCTCTTCGACACTTTTATGCCTAAGAAGGCTCAATCATCGTTGTCGATTTTCACATGTGTGATTTTTGCTGTATTCACTATAGCCAATTTGTTTATGTTCTCTACAGGCACAGCGTTCGCTGGCATGTTTGAACAGACAAGCGCCACCTATGCTATCAAGTTTATCCTCAATGCAGGTATGCTGATAGTGCTTATTCAAGCCACACAATGGGCCAACTCTGAATATGTGTCGGTGCGTCGCGGCGAATTCTACGAATTGCTGCTTGCTACACTCTTCGGTATGTATTTGATGGTGTCGGCTCGTCACTTCTTGCTATTCGTGATTGGTTTGGAAACAGCTTCACTTCCTCTTGCTGCTCTTGTAGCATTCGACAAGAAGCACTACGAAAGCCACGAGGCTGCTGCTAAGTATATGTTCACAGCAGTGTTCTCTTCGGCAATCTTTATGCTCGGTTTGTCGTTTGTGTATGCACTCGGTGGCTCGCTCTACTTCAACGATATTGCATGCAATATCATCGGCGGACACTCAGCATTGCTCGTAGTGGCATTGGCATTTGTGATCGCAGGCGTTGGTTTCAAACTTTCGTTGGTTCCTTTCCACTTGTGGACAGCCGACGTTTATCAAGGAGCTCCTACAGTAGTTACCTCATATCTTTCGGTTATCTCTAAGGGCGCTGCAGCATTCTCATTCCTTGTGATACTTGCACAAGTGTTTGGCTCTGCTTATAGCATTGCTTGGGAATGGATGCTCTATGCTGTGATTGTTATTACAATTACTCTTGGTAACTTGTTTGCGATCCGTCAACGCGACTTGAAGCGATTCCTCGCGTTCTCTTCAATCTCACAAGCTGGTTATATCATGCTTGGTGTGATTGCTGCTAACGAAATTGGTTTGGCTTCACTTATGTTCTATGTGCTTGTTTATGTGTTCTCAAACCTCTCGGCATTCGGTGTGATTGCTGCGATCGAGAACAAGACTGGCAAGGTGAACATGGACGATTACAACGGCTTGTTTAAGACCAACCCATGGTTGTCGTTCGCAATGATGCTTGCGATGTTCTCATTGGCAGGTATTCCTCCATTTGCAGGATTCTTCAGCAAGTTCTTCATCTTCGTTGGCGCATGCCACACTGGCAGTGTAGCAATCTATGTGTTGGTGCTTATCGCTTTGATCAATACTATCATTTCGCTCTACTACTATTTGCTCGTGGTGAAGGCTATGTTTATCAAGCAAGACGATTGCGTGATACCAGCATTCAAGGTGGCAGCAAGCGAAAAGGTGGCAATGATCATCACTACACTTGGCATTATCTTGATTGGTCTCGCAAGCTGCATCTACACTTACTTGAGCACTTGCGCATCAGATTCAAGCGCTATGTTTATGTTCATTCATTGATTGTGATGCGTTAGCGTCTCAATTGTAGAAATACTATTTGCAGGGGATATTTATTATATTCCCTGCTTTTTTTATTGGATAATGTGAGGATTTTTAATTTATTTGCTTTATCTTTGAGCAGATATCAATATAAACCCTGAAAATGCTTATGAAATGTATTAAAAACCTGTTTGCTATTGCCATATTGGCGGCTATGACGGTGGCTTTTTCAAGTTGCGGCTCAAAATCAGAAAATACTGAAGATGATGGATTTATTGTGAGCGTTGGAGACGAGGCTCCAGACTTTGTTTTAAAGGATACTAAAGGCGATAGTGTGAGGTTGTCAGACTATCGTGGAAAGGTGGTGATGCTGCAGTTCGCAGCCAGTTGGTGCCGAGTGTGCCGCGAAGAGATGCCTTTCATCGAAAAGGATATTTGGCAGAAGTATAAGGATAACGATAAATTCGCATTGTTTGCCATTGATATAGATGAGGAATCGGAGCGCATCGAGCCATTCTTTAAAACCGTGGGTGCTACTTATCCTGCATTGGCCGATGAGAACAGCGATGTGTTTTATAAGTATGCCGGCAAAGAGGCTGGTGTTACGCGCAATGTGCTCATTGATGCCGATGGCAAGATTATCTATCTCACTCGCTTGTATGAGGAGGTTAAGTTTAAAAAGTTTGTATCTTATATCGACTCGATAATGCAACAATAAAAAATAATAAATATGTTGAACGACGCTGGCAGAATAGATGATGTCAGCGTTTTTTCTTGATTTAATGGAGTGTTATTATTGGTTTGTAGAGGCAAATTTGATGTAAAACTCAAAAAATAAATATTTATTAATACAGGTAAATGATTATTAACTATATGAGAATACTGAAAATAGCAGAATTTTTAAATTCCTTATTAAAAATATATTTACGAGTGTTAAATAATGCGAAATATGAATAAATTTAAGTTGTTAAGTTTGTTTTAACATATCGTAATGTGTTATATTTGTGATGAATATGGAAAATGTTACGAAAGCATAATGAAAATCATTGCAGAAAGTAGTACCACAAAAACTGAATGGAGTATTGTGGACGGCAACAAAATTGTGGAACATGCCGTCACTGATGGATTGAATCCATTCTTCTTAACTCGAAGAGAGATAAGCCATAGCATACGCCTTAACCTGCCCAAGGCTTTTTTTAAGCGTAGATGGGATCACGTATATTTCTACGGAGCAGGTTGCTCAAACGATGATAAAAAGAAAATGATAGAGTCGTCGCTTGTTGCTCAATTTAAGACGCCGACTACTGTGGAGAGTAATCTATTGGGTGCGGCACGCGGACTGTTGGTCAACGAGCCGGGTTTGGCATGTATATTAGGCACTGGTAGCAACTCGTGCTTGTATGATGGCAACAACATAGTGAGAAACGTGAGCTCGCTCGGTTTTATCCTTGGCGACGAGGGCAGTGGCGCGGCACTTGGCCGATTGCTTGTGAGCGATTGCTTGAAGGGCTTAGCACCAAGTGAATTGCAGACTCAGTTCCTTGAGAAATATGAGCTTGACATCAACCGAGTGATGGACCATGTATATAACAACCCTGGCGCTAACCGCACGTTGAGTTCTTATTCGTTCTTCTTGGGCGAGCATCTCGACCACGAGTATGTGCGCGATTTGGTGCGTGGCGAGTTCGACCGATTCTTCCGTAGAAATATCATGCAATATGACTATAAGGCATATCCATTGTGCTTCGTTGGTCTGGTGGCATGCACATATAGCGAGATTCTTTGTGAATTGGCCGACAAATATGATATCAGTATTAAGAAGATTATACACCGGTCGATGCCTGGAATTGTGAAATATCACGATTGGCTCGACGGACAATAATTGGCTGCGGTGATGTGCGCCCATGTGCGACGTTAGCAGTGAAAAGTAGTAAATTAATGTATATATGATATAGAGGGGATGTGTAGCGATGTAATGGTCGGTCATATCCCCTTCGTTATTATAGATAAGTAATGGTGAAAAATTGTTGAAAAAGATGAAAAAATTGGATGTTTTGAAGTTGGCTTCGGCTGCTGTACTCGCTTTGGGTGGGGTGGCAGCAGATGCCGAAATTTTGAGTAAGAGCGTCATCGATCAAGCCTCGCAGGCTCTAAGGCAGACCATACCCCAGCATATGGGCATCGGCGTGCCTAAAGTGACAAGTGTTGATGCCGATAGTAAGAGTAAAACACTCACAGTGGAATGTAATTGGGCATATACCAACGTGCCGTTTACGAGCGACGATATCGCATCGCTGAAGCGAAAGGTGAAAGCGATTGCTGGCAATAGTTATTCCGACTATGACGTTAAAATCATGATTGACGGCGCAGATGCTGCCAATTATCTTCCTGAGTATGACAAAGCGTATGCTCGAAGCCATGCGCCTTTTGTGCAGGTGCAAGACGACGGTCGCCGCTACACGCGAGGCCTTGATGGCAATATCGTGGCGTTGTGGCAAAGCCATGGCTGGTATTTCGAGCCAAAGCTCAATCGCTGGGAGTGGCAGCGCGCACGCATCTGGCAGACCGTGGAGGATCTCTACACCCAATCATACGTGTTGCCGTTTCTTGTGCCTATGCTTGAGAATGCGGGCGCTTATGTGATGAGTCCTCGCGAGCGAGACGTCAATAAGGTGGAAGTGATTGTGGACAACGATGGCTCGCTGGCGCAAGGCGGCTATGCCGAAAGCGGTAAGGCTTGGCAGGCTGGTAAACACTCGGGCTTTGCATATAAGCGTGAGCAATATGTGGCATATCAGAATCCGTTTGTCGATGGCACTTATCGTCAGGCAAAGGCCGTGAAGAAGGCAAAGGATGCTTCGGTGGCATCGTGGAGCGCCAATATGCCAAAGGCGGGCGAGTATGCCGTGTATGTTTCGTATAAGACCCTTCCCGAAAGCGTTGTCGATGCGATGTATGAAGTGAACAGCCTTGCTGGCAAAACTCGTATTAAGGTAAATCAGAAGATGGGTGGTGGCACATGGATATATCTAGGCACATTCCCATTGGCTGAAGGTGAAAATAAAGATTTGGTTACGCTCAGCAACCTGTCGAAAGGCAAGGGCATTGTCACCGCCGATGCCGTGAAGGTGGGCGGTGGTATGGGCAATATTGCCCGCCGTGTGGAGCGTCCCGCCGAAACCGATAATGTGGGCTATAAATATGATGAGCGCATTGACTATGGCTATCAGTTGAGCCGTCATCCTCGTTTCACCGAGGGTGCGAGATACTGGATGCAATGGGCTGGCGTGCCAGATTCGGTATATACACAGTCGCATCTGCTCAATGATTACAACGACGATTATCGCGGCCGCGGTATGTGGGTGAATTGGATAGCCGGTGGTTCGCAAGTGTTGCCAAAGGCAAAGGGTTTGAATATCCCAGTGGATATTGCTTTTGCATTTCACTCTGATGCCGGAAATACCACAAATGATAGCATCATAGGCACATTGGGCATCTATATGTCGAACAAATTTGGCGATTATGCCGACGGCACGCCTCGCATCTATTCTCGATTGCTCACGAATGCCATCAGCACAAACATCTGTAACGATGTGCGTGCGCAGTTTGAGCCGAATTGGACTCGCCGAGGCATGTGGGATAAGTCGTACTACGAAGCAAGAGTGCCAGAGGTTCCGACTATGTTGCTCGAATTGCTGTCGCATCACAACTTCGCTGACATGAAATACGGACTCGACCCAGCGTTCCGCTTCACGGTGAGCCGTGCGATATATAAGGGTATGCTTGAGTTTATTGCTCGTCGCGATGGCCGCAAATTCTCTGTGCAACCCTTGCCAGTGTGCTCGATGTCGCTCACCGAGAGTGGTGACGATGGTTTCTTGCTCTCTTGGAAGCCAACTGCCGATAGCCTTACCGTTGGTGGTGCCATGCCTACACGATATGTGGTGGAAGAGCGCATCGGTAAGGGTGCATTCCGTGAGGTTGCCACAGTGAGTGTTCCTTGCTATCTGGTGAAAGTGAAGGACAACGAGGTGCACAGCCTGCGTGTGACTGCTGTGAACGATGGCGGCCGTAGTTTCCCATCAGAGGTGCTTGCTTGCGGTATTGCTCCACAGTCAAAGGGCAGAGTGATGGTGGTGAATGGTTTCACTCGCGTGTCGGCACCAGACTGGTTTGAGTCGGGCAGAGGCAGCGACGACGTGGCAGGTTTCTGTGATAAGAAAGACCACGGCGTGCCATACGTGAAGGATATCTCGTATATCGGTTCGCAGTTTGATTTCCGTTGCGGAGTAGATTGGAGCGACGATGATTCTGCAGGTTTCGGTGCCAGCAACGGCGACTATGAGTGCGATGTGATAGCCGGTAATACATTCGACTATCCAGCAGTGCATGGTGAGGCCCTACTTAAGGCTGGCTATAGTTTTGCCAGCAGCAGCGTTCAGGCCGTGGAAGAAGGCATAAACCTTGCACCATATTGCGTGATGGACTTGGCGCTTGGCAAGCAGAAAGAAGTGCAGATTGGCCGAGGCGCAGTGCCAAACCGCTATGCGATCTTCTCGGAAGCTCTGATGGATGCGGTGAAGAGATTCACCCAAAATGGTGGCGGCATGCTTGTGAGCGGATCGTATGTGGCAAGCGACATCTGGGACAAGAAGCAGCAAAGCAAAGAGAAAATCGACTTTGCCCGCGATGTGCTTGGCTACAGATGGCGTATGTCGCAAGCTGAGGCGTCGGGTATATTCTATACCGTACAGACATCGGTGCGCGGCTTTTCTGACGAGATGCATTCGCAATTCAGCACCGCGCTCAATGATAGCATCTATTGCGTGGAAAGTCCTGATGGGATATTGCCAAGTGGAAAGAACGGCGTAACTATAATGCAGTATGCCGACAATAATATGGGCGCAGGCGTGGCGGCGCAGTTTGAAGGCTATCGCTCTTTGGTGGTAGGATTTCCTCTGGAGACCATAGTTGACGCAAAACAGCGTGAAGAACTCATGAAGCGCGCTATGGAGTATTTGTGTGAGAAATAGTCTGATATTCAGATGATAAGCTAAAAGCTCGTGGAAAATCCACGGGCTTTTTTTATCCACTAATTTTAAAAATATGTGGATAATTATTAAATAATGTTTAATTTAGGGATTTTGGGGTTTGCAGAGTTGAAAATAACGGAATTTTTATATTACTTTTGTAGGCTAAGGAAAGTGTATATAGGCAATTGCGCTAGATACCATATAATAAATACTTAAAGAGAATATGAAACGAAAATTTGCGTTTTTTTCAAGCGTATTTATGCTTGGATTGTCGATGATGGGTGCTCAATTTGTTGATGCGCAAAGCTTCAGCAGTGCAGATTTGGCAAAGGCAACATCGGCATTGCGTGCCACAGTGCCATCAAAAATGGGCATTGGCCAAGTGGCTGTTACTGCAATCAATGCAGATGCAGCAAAGAAAGTGTTGAGTGTGTCGCTAAATGGTAATTATGGCGATGTGCCATTCACTAAGGCTGATATAGAGCAGTTGAAGACCGATTTCAAGGCGTTGGCAGGAGCAAAGTTCTCGAAGTATAAAGTAGCAATCGATATCAATGGTAACGCCATCGAAAACTATGTGATGGGTTTCGACAAGAAATATTCTCGTCACAACGAAGGCTTTATCACCCCAATTTCAGCAAACAGCAAATACAAGGACGGTCTTTGTGGCAATGTGATAGCATTGTGGCAGAGCCATGGCTGGTATTTCGAACCAAAAGTCAATCGTTGGGAATGGCAACGCGCTCGACTCAATCAAACGGTTGAAGACCTTTATACTCAATCATTTGTGGTGCCATTCTTGATGCCAATGCTTGAGAATGCCGGAGCATATGTGATGAGTCCTCGCGACCGCGACATTCACAGCTTCGAGGTTGTGGTTGATGCCGATGGCGGCAAGGCACAGACTTCGTATGTCGAGACAGCAGGCAAGATGGCTTGGGCAGAAGGCGCAGGCACTGGTTTCGCTTGGACGCGTGACTTCTATGTAGATTATCAAAATCCTTTCACCGAAGGTAAATATAGAGAGGTTCAGACTACAAAGCGCGACAAGGATGCTTCGAAAGCTACTTGGAGCGTGAATATGCCAGAGGACGGACTTTATGCAGTGTATATTTCATATAAGACCGTTGACGAGAGCATTGAAGATGCTCAATACACAATCAATTACCTCGACGGCAGCAAGTCGTTTAAGGTTAACCAACGCATGGGTTCTGGCACATGGATTTACCTTGGCCACTATCCATTGAAGAAGGGTGAGAACAAAGACGTGGTGGTATTGAGCAATGTGTCGAAGCACAAGGGTGTTGTTACTGCCGATGCTGTGAAGATTGGTGGCGGTATGGGCAACGTGGCTCGCAAGGTGAAGAAACCTGAAGAAGGCGAGAAGGTGGCTTACACTTACGACGACCGTATCGACTATAAATATATCACTTCGGGTTATCCTCGTTTCACCGAGGGCGCACGCTATTGGCTACAATGGGCAGGTGCTCCTGACTCGGTGTACACATTGTCGAAACTCACCAACGATTACAATGACGACTATCGTAGTCGCGCCGAATGGGTCAACTGGCTCGCTGGTGGTTCGAATGCTTTGCCTGACCGTGCCGGCTTGAATATCCCGGTAGATTTGTCGTTCGCATTCCACTCTGATGCCGGCACTACTCCAAACGATAGCATCATCGGTACTCTCGGCATCTATATGTCGGACAAATATGGAAATTATGCCAACGGCACTCCACGTGGATACTCACGAAGCCTGGTGAATGCTATATCAACCAATATATGTAACGATGTGCGCGCATTGTTCGAGCCAAACTGGACACGTCGTGGCATGTGGGATAAGTCTTATTACGAAGCCCGTGTGCCAGAAGTGCCAACCATGTTGCTTGAGTTGCTGTCGCATCAAAACTTTGCTGATATGCGCTACGGCCTCGACCCAACATTCCGCTTCACTGTGAGCCGCGCTATTTATAAGGGTATGCTTGAATTCATTGCTAAGCGCGATGGTCGTGAATATAAGGTGCAACCACTTCCTGTAAATTCGTTTGCAATCGCATCGGAGGGCAATAATGTGTTTACACTCACTTGGCTTCCAACAGCCGATGCTCAATGCGCAAATGCTGATGCTGAAAGGTATATCGTGATGGAACGCGTTGGTGAAGGCGCCTTCCGCGAAGTGGCTGGGGG
>ERZ780141.89-NODE-89-length-69852-cov-6.199407_pt1 | contig 69852 bp, 51 predicted proteins | sample MGYA00433080_ERZ780141 | MGnify/ENA primary metagenome ERZ780141 (study PRJEB29588, sample SAMEA2154047) | human gut metagenome | biome: human gut; feature: human-associated habitat; material: faeces | place: Denmark | collected 2008/2010 ... | reverse complement strand
CTTGCTATTACTCATTAAAAAGCAATCAAAATCTGGACTTCTAAAACTCCGAAATTCATTCAATCCCTAATGACCGAATTGGGTTTAATTTTAGCAATACAAAAATAACCAAAAGGGTTGATACCTCGTGAAAAGTGTCGACCTTAATTTATTTGGTTTGAACAACTTTTACCGGACAGCAATAATAACCATATTATAAAAATGAAACGAGCAATATTTCAGAATGATTTCTCTCCGTACTATCCGATTGGAATTAAGCCATGTCCTATGTATGTGGATGTGGCAAATCGCATTTATGATAGAATAAAGAACATGGACATCGGTTTGCCTAATGCAGGCAAACTGAAGAAAGAGATTGCCATTAATTTGGCAATCTACTATGAGGACAAGATGTCTGATATCGGGTTGTGGAACGCCTTTGTACATAAGCACTCGCTCGCATATGCACACCCATTGCCCTTCTTTGATGATTTACATGTTCTTGAGAAGAATGATGTGAATGCCAAAGAAGTAGAATTGTTGGTATGGCTTGTATTGTCCAGAAATTTAGACGACCGTTTTCTCAATCCTTTAGCGATGAATGAGGTCGCGACAAATATTATTATGGAGATACTTATTGAGGAGGATGAGGTTGAAGTGAACGATTCTTTGCATGATTTTATATACAACTCAGATACGGCTAATGACTATTTTAAGTTGAAGCATGTGCTAATATGGCTTCGTCGTTCCTACTTGCTCTGCTCTCCTTTATCGGATGAAGGGTTTGAGGATTATTTGGATTCATATTTAGGACAGTTTGGTAAAGGTGAAGCTATGTACTATGCAGAAACTTCTTTCTCTATGAATTGCGAGATAGGACCAATGGCAGAGCTGCCTCATCTGTGGCTGGCAGATATGTATTTAGAAAACAACATGCAAGAGGAGTCTGAAAAACTGAGGAATCTTAAGTATTGCCAGCAAGATATATTTGAGGTGTCTGATGTGGATTCGGAATACGCTGTGCTGAAGAGCTCGAAGGACGAAGTGTACAAATTGAAGAATGTTTATCCTGATGTTTTCATTAAAGGTTTATATATTTGTACAGCGCTTGTGAAGTATGCTGATAATGATTGGGAAATCAATGGCGTATTATTCAACTCGAAGAAAGAGGTGTATGACAAGATGCATGAGCATCAGGCCAAATTAAGACACTCTTACAAATATGCCTATCCTTTATATATGAAACGGACGGAAGGGAAGCGTCTTGCATTCTTTAAGGACACAAATGAACTGAAAGAATGGTTGACGAAGATTTCTCCAGATTTGGATATGACAGAGGTTTGCCATCGTTTTCCAAGTGGTCCACAAGTAGGCTTTATCTCAGAGAAGGCAGGAATGGTTTTTGCCCCTAATATTATTCATGTGATAAAATGCAGTTACAACCCATACTATAGAAAATGTGATGCACGTACTTTGCAAAAGGAAACGATGGATGCAGTAATCAATACGGAGGTCATGCACCCTGAGTTGCTTCATTATCTGCTTGAGAACAAAATGTTGCAGGATGGTGATCTGAGTGGTAACAATCCCAGTGAATTGGGTAAGTTGATATTTAAACGTAATATAGACTTTATTGCTCGCCATCATCGCAGACATCTTTATTGGGACCATGATTTTTGACAAGAAGTTTAAACCCAAATCGGTCATTAGACCGTATATGTAAATATTTTACTACTGCTTGGCGCCTTTCGGTTTTATAAGGCATCTTTTGCTTGTTTTTAATTCGCAATAGCTTGCTATTACTCATTAAAAAGCAACTAAAATCTGCGTTTCTAAAATTCCAAAATCCATCCAAACTCTAACGACCGAATTGGGTTAAAACCTGCAAAGTATAGGAAGTTTCTTTGTAAGCGTGTTCGCAAAGATGCTTATAGACTCCACTATAGACAAAACTTTGATTTACATCCAGTAAAAGCAATCGTATCATGGCATGATACGATTGTTTCAAGACACGTGGCAGATATTTATATCACGTTTCTGACATTAGTGTCACGATTGTAAATGGACATATTCACTGATGTCGTTAGTCGTAGCCTTGTGTCGTCACAATCAAATCACTCCATATTCCGGAAGAACCCAAATAAAGGCACTCTTTGCGGGAGTGCCTTTGTGGGATTTATTGTGCCGTTATAGTTGTGATTACTTCGATGAGGTGGCTTTGCGACGGCCTGCGGTGCGCTTCTTTGGCGCATTGGCTTCGTCGGCCACGATGGCACGGCATTGCTCAAGTGTGAGAGCGGCAGTGTCGGTGCCCTTAGGAATCTTATAGTTGGCCTTTTTGTAGCAGATATACACGCCGTAGCGGCCGTTGAGTACCTGCATCTCTGGTTCTTCGTCGAATGTCTTCAGCACTTTGTTGGCAGCCGCTTCGCGCTTAGCGATAATCAGTTCGATGGCTTGCTCAAGCGTGATAGCTTGCGGAGTGAGAGTGGAAGGAATCGACACGAACAGTTTGCCAACCTTCACGTATGGGCCGAAGCGACCTACAGCCACAGTCACTTCTTCGCCCTCATATTCGCCAAGAGTGCGAGGCAATTCAAAGAGTTTGAGTGCTTCTTCGAGGGTGATATCCTCGATGCTTTGGTTTTTTTGCAACGAAGCAAAGCGAGGGCGCTCTTCGTCGTCGGCCTTTCCGATTTGCACCACAGGACCGAAGCGACCAATCTTCACCGATACAGGGCGGCCAGTGCCAGGCTCTTCGCCCAAGATGCGTTCGCCCACCTTGTGCTCAAGACGCAGCTTTGATGTGCTTTCGATAGTTGGGTGGAACATCTTGTAGAAATCAGAGATTTCCTTGTTCCACTTCACCTTGCCCTCTGCGATTTCGTCGAACTCGGCTTCAACCTTAGCGGTGAAGTTGTAGTCCATGATCGTAGGGAAATATTGCATAAGGAAATCGTTCACCACGATGCCGATGTCGGTAGGCATTAGCTTGCCCTTCTCAGCGCCGGTGAGTTCGGTTTTCTGCTTTTCGGTGATTTTGCCACGGTTGAGTTGCAGCACTTCGTAGGCGCGTTCGGTGCCTTTGCTTTCGCCCTTCACCACATATTCGCGTTGCTGAATGGTGGAGATGGTAGGAGCGTAGGTAGACGGACGACCGATGCCCAATTCCTCGAGTTTCTTCACCAGCGAAGCTTCGTTGTAGCGATAAGGTTGCTGGGTGAATCGTTGAGTGGCAGTGGCAGATTGCAGAGCCACCACTTCGCCCTCAGAAACCGTAGGGAGAACGTGCAGTTCGTTGTCAGAAGCCGCGTTTTCGTCGTCGGTGCTCTCGATGTAGACCTTCAAGAAACCGTCGAACTTCAGCACCTCGCCAGTAGCCACAAACTTGTCTTTGAGGCTGCTTGAGTAGAGGTTGATAGTGGTTTTTTCCACTTCGGCGTCAGCCATTTGCGAAGCGATGGTGCGCTTCCAGATGAGGTTGTAAAGTTTTTTCTCCTGAGCAGTGCCGTTGATGTCGTGGTTGCTGATGAATGTAGGGCGGATGGCTTCGTGAGCCTCTTGTGCGCCCTTAGTGGCAGTGTGATATTTGCGTATCTTCAAGTAGTTTTCGCCGAGGGTTTCGGTGATTTCTTGCTTGATGGTGTTGATAGCCAATGATGAGAGGTTTACAGAGTCGGTACGCATGTAGGTGATATGCCCCGACTCGTAGAGCATCTGAGCGATGCGCATGGTTTGCGACACGGTGAATCCGAGTTTGCGCGAAGCCTCTTGTTGGAGAGTAGAGGTGGTGAATGGAGGCGCAGGACTCTTCTTTTGTGGTTTCACTTGCACGTCTTCAACGGCAAATAGTGCGTCGCGGCAAGCCTCAAGGCACTTCATTGCCTCGTCGTGCGAAGGCAGACGGCGGCTCAGCTCAGCCGAGAATGCAGTTTCGCCGCCCTCTGGCTTAAATTGAGCCACTACACGGTAGTAGGTTTCGCTCTTGAAGTTTTGCACTTCGCGTTCGCGTTCCACAATCAGGCGTACGGCCACACTTTGCACACGGCCAGCCGATAGTGCAGGCTTGATTTTCTTCCACAATACAGGCGATAGTTCAAAACCCACAATGCGGTCGAGTACGCGTCGCGCTTGCTGAGCGTCAACGAGGTTGATGTCGATATTGCGAGGATGCTCTATGGCATTGAGAATGGCTGTTTTGGTGATTTCGTGAAACACAATGCGCTTAGAGTTCTCTGGAGTGAGTCCGAGAGTCTCATACAAGTGCCATGCGATGGCTTCTCCCTCGCGGTCCTCATCGGATGCGAGCCACACCAAATCGCTCTCCTTTGCTTCCTTCTTTAGCGTCTTCACAAGTTCCTTTTTGTCGGAAGGAATCTCGTAGATAGGCGCAAAGCCGTTATCAATGTCGATGCTGAAATCCTTCTTGTGCAAATCGCGGATATGTCCTTTGCTTGACATAACCTTATAGTCGTCGCCAAGAAATTTGCCAATCGTTTTGGCCTTTGATGGAGACTCGACTATTACTAAATTCTTTGCCATTTGTATATTAGTTTCGTTTGTTCGTGATTGATGCAAATAGCCCTATTTTTGCTAAATCGCTGCAAAATTAAGCAAAAAAGTGATGTGTTGCACCACATAGATTGCATTTTTAGTGTGCCATTTGTCGTATATGTTGGTGCTAACTGGGCTTTTGGGTTGCAAATCATCAACCCCCAATACTAAAGTATTGTATATATAATGTGTGGGAAAGCGACGGGTAACGGCAATAGGTATGTTAATTCTTGTTAAATATGAAAATTGCGGGTGCTGACTGTCGCCGCTTGTGGGTGCCGAGCCAGGAGGCGGAGGGGATAATTGAAAAAGAATTAGTAATTTTGTCCCCCGAAAAAAACAGATAATAAAGGAGATATAAGAAATATGGGAAACAGAATATGTAGTCATTGTGGCAAAGAGGTGCCAGAGGGTTCGCATTTTTGCAACCAATGCGGCATGCCAATATCACAAGAAGTGAAATGCCCATTCTGTGGAGAAGAAATACCGGCAGAATCGCGATTCTGCCCTAAATGTGGTCGCCCACTTGCTGTGGCAAAACCCGCTGAGAGCGAAGAGCCAAAGGCTACTCGCAAAAACGATTCGTTGGGAATCGATTTCAACGAAGAGGAAGAAACACAGTCGCAACCAGTGGCTACACCTCCAGCCGTGAGCAGCCAGTACAACGAGGCTTATGACGAAGAAGAGGAAGTGAAACATCGCAACTATGGCCCAATAATAGCGGCAATAGTGACTGCTTTGATACTATGTGGCGTGGGATTTTATTTCTTCCAAGGCCGTAGCGATGCTGCTGCCACCGATGTTGATACTGTTGAGGTGCCATTGTCGCCAGAAGATGCAGTGGAGATTCTTCGCACTACGCTCAACAAGGAGAACCGCCTTGGCGACCTTGCCAATGTGGCTTTTGCTCTTGAGATGAATCCTGGCAAGAATGGCGAAAAGCAGATAGCCGGTGTGACATATTATTCAAGCACTACCAACCGTTCGTTCTATAAGGTATACACAATCACTCGCGATAGCCTCACCGACGCTTGGCGCATCACCTACGAACTTAATCGCACTGTAGACCAGCATTGGCTAAACTTCAATGCCAGTGAAGTGGTGGGCGAGGGTCAGGAGATGCCTCAGCACATCACATCGATAGCCGGCAAAGATTATCTCTACTTTGCTTACGGAGCATTGCCACAGGGCGCCAACCAAGAGGGCGAAGTGGTGCTCTGTCTTTATGAGGCGCAAACAGGCAATCTGGTGAATGTGACCTATGCGGGCGAAATGGTGCAGCGCGACGGTAGGCAGCTGGTGTATGGCAAGGCGGGCGATTTGCGCAGAACGCCAGAGGCAGAATTCCTTGTGGCGCAAGCCGAATCGGCAGCATTGATATATCACCCAACCGAAGAGGATCTCGAATTGGAAAAGGCTGAGAACGCCACCCGCAAGTGGCTTGTGGAGAATGCCGATAATGTCACTGCCCTGGAGTGTGGTGAAAACGACGTGATAATGAATATCACAGTGTATGATAAGCCAATATTCTCGCTCGGTGACAGCGAAGAAGGTGCAAGAATAGAGGATGACAATCTCATAGTGGTGGCCGACGACAAGGGTGCTGTGTATGGCTTCAGCAAGACCAAGCGCAGATATTTTGTGCTGTATGCTCCAAAGCAGGCCACTAAGCGCTCGGCAATCCGCTTCACTTCCGATGGTTCGGTGGTGGTGAGTGCCGCATCGCTGCAGTTTGTACTCAATCCTCGCACATGCGCGGCTTCGCAGGTTGAGAATGCGCTGTGATGCCACAGGCGCGTGTTAATCAATAAATACAACAAATTTAATACTCAATATATCAATAGTAATGGCAGTAGAAATAAGAGAATTAAAGCCAAATAAAAGAAATATTAAGAAGTTCACATTGTTCAGCACCGACATGTATAAGGATAACCCTTATTATGTGCCAGACTTGTTGATGGACAATTACACAACACTCAATCCGGCTAAGAACCCTGCATCGGAGTTCTGCGATAGCGTGTTGTATATGGCTTACCGCGACGGTAAGGCTGTTGGTCGCATTGCCGGCATCATCAATCGTGTGGTGAACGAGCGTTGCAACGAGAAGAACGTGCGCTTTGGCTTCGTTGATTTTATCGACGATGAGGAAGTGAGCGCTGCATTGATGGGCGCAGTAGAGGCTTGGGGCAAGAGCCAAGGCATGACACACATCGTGGGACCGCTTGGATTCTCCGACATGGACCCAGAGGGTATGCTTGTGGAGGGTTTCGACCAAGAAGGCACTATGGCCACACTCTACAACCATCCATACTATCCAGAACACCTCGAGAAGCTTGGCTTCGAAAAGGACACCGATTGGGTGGAATTCCGCATCACTGTGCCAGATGAGATTCCTGAGAAGATGGTGCGCATCTGCGAAATCGTGAAGAAGAAATATAATGTGCACAATGTGCATTTCTCAAACATAAAGGACCTTGTGAAGAAATACGGCCAAGCATTGTTTGATATCATCAACGAGGCATATAGCCAATTGTATGGCTATTCACCCCTCACGCCACGCCAAATCAATCACTACATCTCAATGTATCTGCCAATCCTGAAGCTCAACAACGTGTCGCTGATTGCCGATGGCGACGACAACCTTGTGGGTGTGGGTATTGCTATGCCATCGTTGTCGAAAGGCTTGATAAAGTCGCGTGGCAAGTTGTTCCCATTTGGATGGATTCACCTTCTCAAGGCATTGATGGGTAAGAACAATGTGGTGGACTTGTTGCTTGTGGCCATAAAGCCAGAGTACCAGAGCAAGGGCATAAACTCGTTGCTGTTCAACGACCTGATTCCTAACTTCCGCCAAAACGGCTATTGCTATGCCGAGAGCAACCCTGAGCTCGACGATAACCAACGAGTGCAGTTGCAATGGCAATACTTTGAGACTGTGCAGCACAAGCGCCGCAGAGCATTTAAGAAAGCGCTATAATCGTATAGAAGAGAACCACAGCCGAAGGGCAACGAATTGCTGTCGGCGTTAGAAAATAAAAAGGCTGGGCCTCGCAGATGTGAGGTCCAGCCTAAATTTTAGTCCGATTTGGGTTTAATATACCCGAGGGCAAAAGTCTTATTTGTCGGTGATAATCACCTTGGTGAACTTGCCGTCGCTACCACGCTTGATAGCAAATCCGCGATAAGAATCGGTGGCTCTGCGACCATCGATGGTGTATGTTTCGCCGTTGGTGTTCACGTCGGTTTTCACGTCGGTGATGCCCGATGTTGAGTCTTCCTCTATGCTGATGTTGTCAAGATTCATGCTGCTGAATCCGATAGGGCTGGTGGCATGGAATCCGATGTGGTATTCGCCGTCGGCCGACACAGAGTATTTCACTTCGAGCTTCTGTGCGGCAGCAGTGCTGACCTTGGTGGCTGCGATAAGTGTGAAATAGTCGGAAGGGGTGAGCGTTTGGGCAATAGCGGCTGCGATTATGCCAGGGCTTACAGAAGCCTTTGCGCTAACCTCGATAGTAAGCTTGTAGGTCTTGTCTTTCTCCATCTTGATTGCTGGAGTCATCAGCCAGTCGTCGTCGGCCACCTTCAAGCTGTTGTCGATCATCGCTGCTTTATCGTAGCTGTTGTAGGCCCATGTCACGTTATCACTATTGGCATCCACCACGGTGAATGTCTTGAATGCGCTTTCTTGGCTGAAGTCTTCGTAGTAAGGTATCGACAATGCCGAACCGTAAACAGCCTCGTTGGAAGCTACAGGTTCTGAATAGAGGTCGCCATTCAACGAGCGAACGGTGTAGTAGTATGACGACATGCCTTCGTCGGGCAGTTGCTCGGTGTAAGTGGTGCCTACATAGTCAAATGATAGGATATCGCCAGGGTAGCGGGTGATGATATACTTCAAAGGCTCTTCGATGTAACCACCGTGTTGACCCTTGGTAGGGGCAGTCCAAGTGAGGGTTGATTTGCCGGTTTCGTCGATAGTGAGTTTCACGTCGGTTGGTGCGTCAGGGATGTCGTGGCCAATCCAGCTTGAAACGAGCGCTGGTTTGCCGTTGCCCTTTTCGTTAGATGGCATCACAGCAAAGATGTAGTCTTCGCCGTCTGTAGGTGCGGTGTAGCTGACCGACTTCATAGTGCCAGGATAGCCTTCGCCGGCGGCAATCTGCACGCCGTTGGCATAAACGGTGTATTTGATCTTTGAAGAGATGGTGGTGCCTGCTATGTCGGTGCTTGGCAAATTGAATTTCACCTTACCACTCAGGCTGCCGCCTTCGAATGTTGCAGTGAGATTTTTCACCTTAGCAGGTGCTTGCTCGCTGTAGACAGAATTTGGACAGAATAGCGCAGCCATTTGCGCACGACCAGGGAACATGTCAATCTTAGTGGCTTTGCCGGTAGTGGTGTCTACCTCGTAGAGCACCGAACCGTCTTCTTGATATACCTCAGCAGCCCAGTAGAGTTTGTCGTTGCTGAGATTGAAGGTGGCGCTTTGGGTCATGTCGCGAGGTGTTACGCCAGTGCGGCCAATAGTTGTTTCTTCGCCAGTGGCCTTGTCGATTTTCACCAAATCGCCCTCATCGGTGATGCCGAATGCTTCGCCCTTAGAGTTAACGGCGAAAGCAAAGTAGCTGTTCTTAAGCACAGCGATAGTGGTGCGGGCGAGATTGTCGTAGTCGATAATGCCAAATTGGCGAGTGAGATTGTTTTGCGATGAGAAGATGCCATATACGTATCCTGTGGTAGGGTCGATGGCCACACCAGCTTTGGCATATAGAGAGAAGTCGTTGAGTTTGATGCCTTTGCGGTGATATTGTAGGGTGTCGTTGGTGAAGCTATATTCGCGCGACCAAACGTCGTAGCCGTGAGTGGCTTCGTTTTCCGACAGAAGAATGAAGTGGAAGAGGTCGTCGTAGAAGGCGCCGCCACCGTTTGCGCAGATGGCGTCTTTGTCGGATTGCTTAAATCGCTTGGTGAGTGTGATGCCGGCTTCTGGCTTAAATGAATATATCGATTGGTCGTATTTCAGTTTGCCTGTGGTCTTGTCGTATTCGCTATAGATTACGTTGCCCCACAATACATTCTCCTGTACAACAGGCTTGTCAGGTTCGGTCTTGTCGGCCTCAAGCTTCCATGAGATAGAAGGCACTGTGGCAGGCAATTGCAGATAGGCACGCTTAGCATAGACGTCGGTGGCTGTGGTGACGTTGTCAAATTTGTTGTCGCTGAGAACAAAATTCTTGTAGGCATCGTTGCCACTTTGCACCTTGGTAGTGACAAGCACGCCAATCATTTTGTTGCCCTCGGCCTTGATGCTTTGGTCTTCGGCTATCTCGGCATTATATTCGGGTTGTTTGTTCTCGCGGATGAGCACACCGGTGTTGGCAGGTATCACGCCGTTGAGGTCGTTGAGCACTACGCATTCGTTTTTCTCATCAACGCCAGTCACAGCATATACTTTCGGAGCCTTTGTGGCGGTGATTTTGATTGCGAATGGAGAGCAGTAGGTGGCGTTCTCGCCACGGAAATCTACAGTCATGGTGTCGTAGAGGTCCATGCTCGACCAGTCGGAGCTTTGCTCCCACTTTGAGAGAGCAGAAGGGCGAACGTATACTGTAGGCGTACAACCGATGAAGTTGGAAGAACTCGAACTTGGCGGATTTACACCAAGAGCATACACATTAGTCAATTCTGAAGCATAGAAGAAAGCCATTGAGCCAACAGAGGTGAGGTTTTCTGGCAACACGATGTCTTCGATTTTTGAATAGGCAAACGCATAACTGCCTATTGATTTCACACTCTTAGGCAGGTAGACGTGCTTGATGGTGGCATCGCTCGTGAACGAACTGTTGCCGATGGCTGTTACCGTGTAGGTCACTCCATCAAATTCCACCGTTTCTGGCACGTTGAGCACTGCTGAGGTCTTGCCTTCAATCAATGTACACTCGGTAGAAGTATCGCTGCTTGTGCCGTACTTCATGCCGTTGATGGTAAACTCTTTTTGGGCATACGCCGTGCTTCCTGCCAGCATAGTCAGAAAGACTGCTAATAATGAGGTAATTTTCTTTATCATACGCTCATAAATTGTGTTTAGTTGTGCGGCTTGGTTGATTCAGTAGATTGCCCGTAAAAAAATAGTGGTGCAATAAGTGTTTTTTCGGGCATTCAAATGTAAGCTGTATTACATTTCAGTGCCGCATTTATAACTCAAATGCAACAGTAGCAAACATATGGCAAAAATACAACTATCTGAAAAAGAAAACAATAATAAAACGGGATTTTTTCTTAGAAAAATGATTAAAAAGCGTACTTTTGTATGCAAAATGGTATGAAAATGCAATATAGATGCAGTTTGTGCTTTGGATGTGTAAGATTTAGCGGCGTGTGTGCGCAAAAAAAACAATGCACCCCTTTGGTGGCTAATGCCCGTGCAAAGTAAGTGCATTTGTTATAGAGTGTAGTCTGTGTGAAAAAAATCAGATTTCGATCAGTTCATCGTAGATGAAACTGCGTATGGCAGGAGTTCCTATAACGCTGTCCCAAAGCATAGGCGAGATGCCGTTGCCAGGGCGCTTCACTGTGATGTTTTCTTCGGTGAGTATTTCGCCTTTGGCGATTGGTCGGGCTGCCACGATGCTCTTGCGAGCCACTTCCTTGTTGGGCGTTTCGCTTGCGGTGGCGTGTTTCTTGCTCGAGCCGATGGCTTGCTGCACATTGCGTATGGCGTCTACCATAGCCTTTAGTTGGTCAGGTTCGAGCGAAGCCTTATGGTCGGGGCCTGGTAAATTGCAGTCGAGAGTGAAATGCTTCTCAATCACCTCGGCACCCATAGCCACGGCAGCGATAGGCACTTCTATGCCGCGAGTGTGGTCGCTATAGCCCACGGCTGTGCCGAAGGCTTGCTTGATGGTGTTCATAGCGGCGAGGTTTACGTCGCAGTATGGAGTGGGGTATTGGGTGTTGCAGTGCAGCAGTGTGATTTGATCGCGCTTGAGTCCGCCGTCCTCAAGTATTCTCATGGCTTCGGCAATCTCCTCGAGCTCGCACATACCGGTTGACATAATCACGGGGCGACCTTTTGATGCGATTTTGCGCAAGTATGGCAGATTGGTGATTTCGCCCGACGGGATTTTGTAGTAGTCCATATCGAGTTCTTCGAGTACGTCGATAGAAACGAGGTCGAAAGGCGTGCTCATAAAACCGATGCCCACCTCTTTGCAGATGTCGCGCAGGCGCACATAGTCGGTGAGCGGCAGGTGTATGGCTTTGCACATCTCAAGTTGGCTCTCGCCAGCGCCGGTAGTTTCCTTCTGATACTCAGCCTTAGGAGCGAATGTTGATATCACCAATTCGGGCACGGCAGTCTGAAACTTCACATAATCGGCGCCAGCCCATTTGGCTTTGTGAATCATTTCCACAGCCATGTCGAAGTTGCCATTGTGGTTCACTCCGGCTTCGGCTATTATTATCACTTTTTTGTTATTCATTGTTGTCGGAATCTTGATTGTCGTTGTAGAAAATCACTTCTTTGAAATATCGTGCCATAAGCGTCTTGTCGCGCCAATCGTGTCGTGGCAAGGCGTTGATGTCTTCGCTTTCCTCGATGATCATCGATGCGATGTCGGCACCGGCACATATAGAGCATATCACGCCGCCGCCCAAGCGAGGGTTGATTTCCATAAGCAAGAAGCGGTGGGTGGTGAGGTCGTGGATAAACTGCAGAGTGACAGCGCCACGCAGATGCAATGCTGTGAGCACGTGAGCCGATTGACGCTCAAGCTCGGCGTTGCGGTATGTGATGGTGCGAGTGACTTCGCCGCCGGCGGTGGCAATGCGCCGGCGAGGCACAGCACATTTCACCTCGTTGTCGTAGGTGCCCACATAGCAGTCGATGGTGTATTCCTCGCGCTGCTCAATGTAGCTCTGGATAAGGTATTGGTCTAAAGGCAGAGGGGCAGCCTCCACGTCGGCAGGCGAGTGTGCCACAACTATGCCGCGCGATGCGCTACCGGTGCGAGGCTTTAGTATCGCAGGGTAGGAGATAGCGTCGGGCTGATATGTTGTGGGAATGTCAATGCCGGCTTTCTCAAAGAGCGCAGCGGCTTCAGCTTTGTCAAACATTGCATGGCTCACCTCGATGCTCGATACAGGCACAAACACCTCGGGGTTGCGCTTAGCAAGGCGAGCAGCCACTTCGATGCCAGGGTCGATAAATGGGAGCACCACGTGTATGGAGTGCTTTTTCACTATTTCGTCGAGTTCGGCATCAATACCCGGGTCAACGTATTTGCTGCCCACGATGATTTTGCCAATCGACGCGATAGGCTCTTGTGCAGACAGCTCGTGGCTAAAGATGCTCACGTTCACGCCCATGCTTTTGCCTGCGCGAATGAGTTGCTCAGCCATAGCCACACGTTTGGCACCACCGAGCATGAGTATGTTTAGGTTGCGATGCATATAGGTGTGCTGATGATTTTTATTGGTTGTAAATGCCAGATTTGTATTTTGCGAGATTATCCTTGTTGCTAAACCATTCCACAGTTTCAGTCAAGCCGTGCTCGATGCTGTAGATAGGGCGCCAATCGGTGAGGGTGGTAATCTTGGTGTTGTCGCCCCAAAGGCGGAACACTTCAGACTTAGAAGGGCGAATGCGTTGAGGGTCGCGCACCCAGTTTACGTCGGCGTTCATGATTTTTGCAATAAGTTTCAGTGTGTCCATCATTGAGATTTCGCTGTTGGTGCAGATGTTGATTTCTTCACCCTCCACACCTTGCGCCTTAGCCAAAGCCAAGAATCCGCGGCAAGTGTCCTTCACATAGTTGAAGTCGCGAGTAGGCGAGAGGTCGCCAATCTTAATCTCACGTTCACCGTTGGCAATCTGAGTGATGATGGTAGGGATGATGGCACGAGCCGATTGGCGAGGACCGTAGGTGTTAAACGGACGGGCAATCACCACAGGCAGGTTGAAAGCGTTGAAGAAGCTCTTCGCGATAGCGTCGGCGGCAATCTTAGTGGCAGAGTAAGGCGATTGAGGTTGACGAGGGTGTTTCTCGTCGATAGGCACATATTGAGCAGTGCCATACACCTCGCTGGTGCTTGTCACCACCAAGCGCTCCACGCCGAGGTCGCGGCAAGCCTGGCAGATGTTGAGAGTGCCACGGATGTTAGTGTCGACATAACTATCAGGAGCGACGTAGCTATAAGGGATAGCAATCAGCGCGGCCAGATGCAGCACAGTGTCGCATCCGCGCACTATTTCGCGGCAGTAGTTAGGGTCGCGCACATCGCCACACACCACTTCCAGGCGGTCGTGATGCATATTGTCGAGCCAGCCCCAGTAGTTGAATGAGTTATATTGACTAAGGGCTTTCACGTTGTAGCCCTCGTTAAGCAACAATTCCACAAGGTGTGATCCGATAAAGCCGTCAGCACCTGTCACGAGCACATTTTTCATAATCTCTTCAAAGTTTTCGTTTAATTGCAAAGATAGTGCAAATCGAGTGCAATACAAAATGAAAAGTCATTTTCATTTTTATTGCAGAGATGCAGCCTATCTTATCCAACGATAGTGCAAATCGAGTGCAATACAAAATGAAAAGTCATTTTCATTTTTATTGCAGAGATGCAGCCACCCGAATGAGCAGCGAGTGCAAAATGCAGGTTCTGCAATTTTGCCGAGTCGCAATTGAGGACGGCGAAGCAATCTTATCCAACGATAGTGCAAACGATGTGAATAAACAACAGAGTGAGCAGCGAGTGCAAAATGCAGGTTCTGCAATTTTGCCGAGTCGCGAACGGGTAAAATGATTGGGTGATTATACCCTATCGGGTGTAAACAAAGGAGAAATATGTTAAATTATACCCGATAGGGTGTATTTGTAGTGATTGAAATGCTTATCTAAGCATCAACATTCGTTTTAAAATAAGGCGTTTGTAATCTCGCTTGAAATCGTTTGGCAGGAACGAAGCTTCAATAAGGTCGAGCCATTTAATCAGTGCCTTGCGGAATTTTTTTGCAATGTTGTCGAGCACTTTCTCGTTGACGCCTGAAGCGAAAATTGATTTTTCGAAATCGCTACGTCGGATGCGGGCTTTCTTGCCGTTGAGAGTTAGGGCCAATTCCTCTTTGTCTTCAGGCATAACGATGGTGGTAGACAGGAGGTCGTAGGCGGGGGTGAGTGTGTAGCCTATAGGCGTTTTGTAGAGAGAAAAGTTCTTCAGGTGCATGTCGGAGTTGCCCGTAATCCAAGAGAATAGCACCACTTCCCAAAAGTTGACGAGGTCGAGCTGAGGCACGGCAGAATACTTCTGAATATGCTTGGCAATCTGCTCGTACGACCCTTTGTATTTGTATTCGGTAAGACGCTCGGTGAGTTGACACATGTCTTCCATTGCTATTTTAGAGCCGTCGGGGTTACGGTCAATGCGCCGTGTGATGTAGCACAATTCACCATCGGCAAATCGAATTAGAGAGTGAGGCACAACGGCAATTTTCGCAGCCTCGGCCATGTGCATAGTTAGATCTTCGAGTTCGGGAAGAGCACGATAAGCATCGGTTTGGGGTTTTAGGATATATCGCCCCCACAATCCCACGATGGTGAAGCGAGCGGGCTCGTTTTTGCCGCCAGGGTTCACATCAAGTGATAGTTTGGCTTGCACTCCGGTGAGTGTGGTTTGTGCGCGCACCACTTGTTTGGCGAGGTCGGCAATCTCGCTGCGTTTGTAAGGTAGAGAAGGGGCCTCCTTTGTGCCGAACATCTTTCGTGCACAAGCGGGGTGAAAGTTCTTCTGACCTTCTTTTAGGGGTTTATAGCAGTAGAGGCATTTTTCCATAATCAAGAGGTTTTCATAGTCAACGATGCGTGATTGATTATTCTGGCACAACGCTCACTGCGCCAATACAGTCTTTGCAGCAGGCAAGCAGTAGCGACATGCGGTCGCGTTGGTTGATTTTCCAACTATGTTCTGCTATGTTTAGCAGCCATCCTTCTGGCACCAGTCCGTCGAAGAACGGGAATAGCACTTTGTCGTTGTATGGCTCTTTGCGTAGTGGCATCGTCAAACTGATAGGCTCGGCGCCGTCGGCCGACAGGTAGTCGCTGTCGTAGACAAACTGAAAGCCATTCTCGTCCTCGGTGAGGCGTCCGGCATAGTGGTCGTACATATAGATTTTTGCACTTTTCATAACGCTATTTGTTGTTGATTGGCACTGCGCCCACTTCGTGTCCGAAGAGAGCAAGCACTTGATTGATTTTGTCGATGCGTAGTGTCTGCTTGCCCTGCTCCAGTTCGCGAACAAAGCGCAAGCCCACACCCGATTTCTCCGCCAAATCTACCTGTGTGAGGTTGAATATTCGGCGGTGAGTCTTAACAAAAGATGCTATAGATGAGTCCATTATAAATGCGATTATACCCTTTCGGGTGCAAATATATATAAAATTTTCAATATTGCACCCGAAAGGGTATAAAATTTTTTGCTCATTACAGATATAATCTGCTTCCTAAATCCTGCCAAGCCCAAATGACGGAGTTGGGATCATCTGATGTGAGGGATGTCTTGCTGGCGGAAGAATGCGTCGTTGTAGCGCACGCCCCAGAGATCGTAGCGGTCAAATTGGGTAGGTATTTTCTTTGCGAAATCGTCCCACACGGTTTTCTCGGCAGGCGACCACACTCGTTCTGCCACAGCCGATAGGCGTGGAAATAAGTAGAATTCCACTTTCCATGGCGTAGCGATGTATTCTGTCCAGATGCAGCCTTCGGCACCCCAGATGAGTTTCTCCTCTTCGGCGGTGAGTCCATCGGGGATGAGTTGGTATTCGTAGACACGCTTTAGCGACAATGGGCCAGACGAACCCAGTTCTTGCTGTGTGAGGCTCTCTCGCTGGTTGAGGTAAGACCAGCGGTTGTTGCATATCACGGTGCGGTGTCGGCTCTTGAGCGATTCGATGCCGTGAGACGGACGGCGCCAGTTCATCACCACGCAGTCGGTGGAGATGCCTCCCTCGAGTATTTCGTCCCAACCGATGAGCGTTTTGCCCTTCTTGTTCACCACGCCTTGCACAAAGTGAATGAAGTGGCTTTGCAGAGCTTTCTCGTCGGCGATGTTGTTGTCGCGCATATACTGCTGAGTCTCTTGGCAGTCGTGCCACCAGCGTTTGGCGCATTCATCGCCACCGACGTGGATGTATTGGCCGGGGAAAATGTCGCATAACTCAGAGAACACATCGCTGAGAAACGCAAACACCTCGGGCTTTGGTGCAAGCACATTGTTTTGGCGATTGTAGATGCCCCAAGTGAGCGCGGTGCGCTTGCCCTCGCGTGGCGTGGTGCTAAATTCAGGGTAAGCGGCAAGCACCGCCATGCAGTGGCCGGGGATGTCGATTTCGGGAATCACGGTCACGTAGCGAGCGGCTGCGTAATCCACCACCTCGCGTATTTGCTCTTGGGTGTAGTAGCCTTGATAGGGCATAGGCTTGTATTTGCCAGGGAAAAGGCCCTCAATTTCGCCCTCGCGATATGATCCTATCTGGGTGAGTTCGGGGTGTGATTTCATCTCTATTCGCCAACCTTGGTCGTCGGTGAGGTGCCAATGGAAATAGTTCATCTTATGCAGCGCAAGATAGTCGATATATCGTTTCACGAAATCCACTGGGAAAAAGTGTCGCACCACGTCGAGGTGCATGCCGCGAAATCCGAAGCGAGGATAGTCGGTGATGTGTAATGCGGGTATGCGAGGTATCACGCCGGCGCGGGTGGGTAGCAGCTGGATGAGAGTCTGCACGCCATAAAATACGCCGGCGGCATCGTTGCCCTCAATGCGAATGCCTTCGGCCGAGCGCACGGTCATACGATAGCCGCCCGACACCTTGCCGTTTTTGAGGTTGATGAGTGTGATGCTTGGATTTGTAGATGGCGCAGAGACGCGTTTTTTGCCCTTTTTGCCGATTGCAGGCGATTCCACGGTGAGAGGAATGCCAAGGTAGCGCATGGCATAGTCGGTGAGGTATTGTGCAGAAGGCTGCACCGATGCGTCGCCCACTTTGAGCGCTGTACCGTAGGTGATGTCGACGGTGTCGCTGCCCACGACGGCGATTTCCACCGGTTGGGGAATGATGTTAAACTGAGGTTTTTGCTCGTTGCTTTGAGCTTGCGAGGACATTGCAGTGAGAGCAATTAACGCAAAGAGTAGTTTTCTAAGTGACATAGTGGTGGTGTGGTTTATGTGTAGCTGATTTATTAACAAATTCGTTGTAATGAGTGGCGCTAAGGCTTCTCGTGCTGCTTGCGATAGAGCTGATAGCTGTTTATCACGTTGTGCCAGATGCTGTAGAAGCCGCCGGCAAGGGCTGTCACCGGGTCGAGGAATGTATATCCGAGCCAGATGGCAAACACGGTGTTTTTCTGTCCGCAAGCTTGACCGCCGCTTATTCGTTCGCCCTCACGAGCGCCGATGCACTTGCCGAAGGCAAATTGGACGAGGCAAGCCAAGAGCGACACTGTGGCCATGCCCAGTTGGCACCATCCGTTCACTGTGCTGTGAACCAGCGATTTGGCGGAAACGGCTATAGCAAGCGCCAGAGATATTGCCCACAGATAGAATGCGAGGTTGCGATAACTCACGATTTTTTCGTTGAGTCGTGGCAGGAATTGCCTGATGAGGCATGCTAAGAATAGCGGGCAGATGAGCAGAGGAAACACCTTCGCGAGTATGGTGAGCAGCGCTGGCAAAAACGCCATGCCGCCAATGTCGTGCACATGCGGCAGCACCAGAGGCACGGCAAGCGATGTGACGAGGTTGATGATAATGGTGTAGCTCACTATTGAGGCTTGATTGCCACCAAGTCGGCTTGTGACCACTGCTGCGGCTGTGGCAGTAGGGCAGATAAAGCAAAGCATAGCGCATTCCACCACCACCTTCAGGTTGTAGTCGATGTTGAGGCATGCTACGAATGCGAGCAGCGAGAACATGCTCACCTGAAACAGGCATAGCCACAGGTGCCACCATTTGAGGGTGAACTCTTTGATTTTCACTTTGCAAAAACTCACTAAGAGCATGCAGAATATGAGGATTGGTTGCACCCAAGCGATGTTGGCATTCACCTCGGCGCTGTAAGCCTCATGGCCGGGGATGGCTTTCCAGGCGAAATAGCCCGCCACACCCGAGAGCATGGAGATTGGTAAAGTCCAGTCCTTAGCAAATCGTATGATAGCATTAATAATTTTCGGCATATAATATGGATGGTTTTCTTGTTTTTTGCAGCTGGCCCAAAACATTCAATATCTCTTGTTGCCGGAATTGGGCTTACTCGCTGCAAAGTTACAAAAAAATGCTTCAATAAGCGCACCGTAGCCCACCCATTTCGCCCAACCTCACCCGGAGGTGTCGAAAGCGGAAAGTAGTAAAAAAATCAACAGATAATTTAGTTTTACTGAATTAACTATTGAAAATTTCACTGTTTTTGAATGAAGAGTCGCAGTTTTCGTTGAGCAATGATATTTGGACAAACGTCTACTTTATGCAGCTGTCCGATATGATAGTGACTAAGTAGCGCGGTGAGATTGTGGAAAATTGGTGGAGGCGGCGCTTTGGCGCGACTGATAACCTCAAATCGGACATTAGAATGTAAATGTGGAATTTTTCTACAGCTTGGAGCCGTTGGCGGAATTGGGATAAAAGGTGTGGCGGTGTGGTATAAGTTGGAGATTTTGTGTAAATTTGCAGAGGTGGTGGCTTGTTGTCGCCGCGGTAAACAATTTTCCATATAAAGATGAGAACCTTAACTAAAAGTATATTAGTAGCAATAATCATGGCTTTTTCGAGTGTCTCGGCGTGGGGTAATGCTCCTCGCGAGGGCATAGTGAGTGTGGATGCCGGTGCTTTCAAGCTCAATGGTAAGAACTATAAATATGTTGGCACAAACATGTGGTATGCTGCCATGCTTGCCTCGGAGGGCAGGGGCGGCAACCGCGAGAAGCTTTGCCGTGAGCTCGACCGCTTGCACTCGCTCGGTGTGGACAATGTGCGCATCCTTGTTGGCGCTGAAGGCGACGAAGGGCTAAATTCGCACGTCATGCCTGTGCTGCAAACTTCGCCAGGCGTTTACAACGACACCATTTTACAGGGCCTCGACTATCTGCTTGTGGAGATGAACCGCCGCAACATGAAGGCGGTGCTCTATCTCACCAACTCATGGGAGTGGAGTGGCGGATATTCGGCTTATCTGCAGTGGGCTGGTAAGGGCAAGGCACTGATTCCGCGAGTTGATGGTTATCGCCAATATGTGGAGTATGTCAAGCAGTTTGTGCTTAGCCAAGAGGCTGTGGCTATGTATCATCGCCATGTGCGCAACATAGTGAGCCGAGTGAACAGCATCACAGGTGAGCCTTACAGCGAGTCGCCAGCCATCATGTCGTGGCAGATATCCAACGAGCCGCGTGCTTTCAGTCGCGAATCGTTGCCACAGTTTGCCGATTTTCTGATTTCCACAGCCCGATTGATAAAGAGCATCGACGTCAATCATCTGGTGTCGACCGGTAGCGAGGGCATGATGGGATTTGAATACAGCCTCGAATGGTGGACTAAGGTGCATGCCGCACCAGAGATTGATTATGCCAATATACACATATGGCCAGCCACATGGCGCTGGATAGGCCGCGATGAGATGTTCACCAATGTTGAGAAGGCGTGCAAGGCCACCGAGGAATATGTTGAGCGCCATTACGATGCCATCAAGCCATATGCCAAGCCGCTCGTGCTTGAGGAGTTTGGCTATCATCGCGACGACTTCTCGTTTGCGCCGGGCAGCCCAACCGCCGCTCGCGACAAATATTACACCTTCGTCACTAATCTGCTTTGCCAAGGCGACAAGCTTGCCGGATGTAACTTCTGGGCATGGAGCGGAAACGCGCTCCCTGCACATCTGTGGTGGCAACCGTGGGACGATTACACTGGCGATCCTGCACAAGAAGAGCAGGGATTGTATTCGGTGTTTGATTGCGACCTTTCGACCCTTGAGGTTATTAAGGCCGCTGCAAAAGCCGCCAACGAGCAATGCAAATAAAAAAAGGGAATCTACTAATAATCAAAATTATATAAAACGTATGAGTACTTTAAAACCGTTCAAGTTTGAGCCATACCTCAAATCAGTGCTTTGGGGTGGCGAACAGATTGCAGAATATAAGGGTATCACTACCGACCAACACAATATTGGTGAAAGTTGGGAAATCTCAGGCGTCCCATGCCACGAATCGGTGGTTGCCGAGGGCGAAGATAAGGGTGTGAACCTGCGTGAGTTGATAGAGAAATATAAGGGCGACCTTGTGGGTAATGCTGTTTATGCTAAGTTTGGCGATGTGTTCCCATTGTTGGTGAAGATTATCGACGCTAAGCGCGACCTCTCGGTGCAAGTTCACCCCAACGATGAGTTGGCAAAGGCTCGCCACAACAGCTATGGCAAGACTGAGATGTGGTATATCATCAAGGCAGATGAGGGCGCTCCTATCTATGCCGGTTTGAGCAAGCAAATCACTCCAGAAGAATATGAGAAGTGCGTGGCAGAAAACACCATTATGGATGTGATAGCACGTCACGAATCTCATGCAGGTGACCTCTTCTTCTTGCCAGCAGGACGTATTCACGCTATCGGTGCAGGCAATCTGCTCGCCGAAATACAGCAGACCAGCGACATTACCTATCGTGTGTATGACTTTGGCCGCTTAGACGCCAATGGCAACCCTCGCGAATTGCATACCGAGCAAGCCAAAGACGCTATCGATTATACCGTTTATCCTAATTATAAGAGCGAATACGATCGTCAAGGTCGTCACGCCACTCCGCTCGTGAAGTGTGAGTACTTCGATGTTAAGCGTGAGATTGTTGAGGGAGAAAGCACTATCGACGCTTCTACCGATTCGTTTATGATTGTGATGTGCCTTGAGGGCGCTGCCACTATCACCGACAACTTCGGCGGTGTCACAGAGGTGAAGAAGGGCGAGTCGATACTCGTGCCTGCCGTAATCACCAGCATGAAGGCTGTTGGCAACGCCACGTTTATGACTGCTACAGTGTAAACTTAGAAATATAATTACCCCCCCCCAAAAAAAAAATCGGGTGCTTGGTGCCCGATTTGGTTAAAGATAATGCAAAAGGCGGGCGAAAGCTCGCCTTTTGTTTCGAGATGAGATCCCATTTACGTTAACGCAATGGTTTTAGTGCCAGATAGTTGGCGGGGATTTTGTTCTGGGGGGGTGGCGGAGTCGCAATCTGGTTAATCTGTTGGCATCTGCGTGAAAAAAATCACCGTCTGTGGGGGATGTGTTTGTGTATAAGTGGCGATAATGGATTAAATATCAATGTATTATGCGGACGTGGCATGCCACGTCCCTACCAGCTGATGTTGTCAATTGTCGGCATCACCGCTCTGGTGGGTGGTGATAACGTAATCTGATTAATCTGTGGGCATCTGCGTGAAAAAATGCTACTATCTGCGGGAAACTAATCACTCGGCGATGTATATGCATCAGCTGGGCAGTGGAATGCTGTGGCTGGTGAAAAGTGGGCGTTTTTGTCAGCTTTTTTTGTGCTGATATGTTTGTAAAGGAGGCGGGAGTGACTTATCTTTGCAATGCAAAAAACGGAAGAATTATGGCAGAACATCTTGAAATATCCACTGGTACAAAGACCGAGCGCTATGAATTGCTGTATAAGCAGGTGCGTAGCGTGGTGGATGGTGAGCCCGACGAGATTGCCAATATGGCAAACGTGGCGGCGATGATACACGAGACCTTCGGGTTTTGGTGGACTGGCTTCTACCGTGTGGTGGGCGATAGGCTTGTGCTTGGCCCGTTTCAGGGGCCATTGGCATGCTCGCGCATAGCCTACGGGCGCGGTGTGTGTGGCACGGCTTGGGCTGAAGCTGCCACGCAGGTGGTGCCCGATGTGGAGCAATTTCCCGGCCATATAGCGTGCAGCAGTGCATCGCGCAGCGAGATAGTGGTGCCGATTATAAAGAGCGGAGTGGTGACTGCGGTGCTCGATATCGACAGCGAAAAACTTGCCACCTTCAACGACACCGACCGCATTTGGCTTGAACGCATCGTGGCATTGATGTGATGAATATACGAAACATAAAAACTATAAAAAAGTAAATACACTATGAAACGAGTTTTTGGACTATTGGTGATAGCCTTTGCGGCAATGAGCGCATTGGCTCAAAATCCACAAGCCGACTTCAAGGCAAACGTGCTGAAGAGCGGCAACAACTATTATGCTTATCCTTACACCGAGCATCCCGCTCCAGCCCTTACGGCTGCCCCAGAGGGATATAAACCATTCTATATCGACCATTATGGACGCCATGGCTCGCGTTGGCTTATCAACCCAAAGCAATACACCCAACCTGTGGCAGAACTTGCCAAGGCTGAGCGCAACGGTTGCCTCACTCCACGTGGCAAGCAATTGCTCGCACAACTTCGCGATATTGTTGCCGGTTCTGAAAAGCGACTCGGCGAGCTCACACAAGTGGGCGCCGATCAGCACCGTGGCATAGGCCGACGCATGTATGAGAATTTCCCAGAAGTGTTTGCCGGAGATGCCCGCGTCACAGCCCGCTCGTCGGTGGTGATTCGCTGCATACTCTCAATGAGCAACGAATTGCAGGAATTGTATGCCAAAAATCCGCGTTTGCGCATCTCGGAGGATGCCAGCGAAGCCGATATGTATTATTGCGCACACGGCGACTCGGTGATCAACAAGATACACCGTCAAAACAATGCCGAACTTAAAGCCTTCATGAAGAGCTGCGTGCATCCTGAGAATCTCTGCAAGAAACTCTTCACCGACCAGAAATTTGTGGCCGACAGCGTTGATGCCGCACTGATGATGACCAACCTGTGGGATGTGTGCAGCAATCAGCAAAGCCACTACACCGATGTGCAGTTCTACGACTTGTTTACTCCAGCAGAAGTGTATCAGTTGTGGCAAAGAACCAACGCCTACTGGTATGTTCATTCGGGCTATAGCCGATACACCGACTTCCGCGCGCCATTCTCGCAATATGATTTGCTCCGCAATATGCTTGTGACCGCCGACAAGGCATTGGCCGACGGCAAAAACCAAGCCGACTTGCGCTTCGGCCACGAATCGTGCCTGTTGCCACTGGCTTGCCTGATGGAACTAAACAACACCGCACAACGCGACATCCCATTTGAGCAGCTTGGCGAGCGCTGGCAAAGCTACAAGGTGTTCCCAATGGCGTGCAACATACAGTGGGTGTTCTATAAGAAGGCCGGAAGCGACGACGTGCTCGTGAAGGTGCTTCTCAACGAAGAGGAAGCCACATTTCCAGTGGCATCAGACGTTAAGCCATATTATCACTGGCGCGATGTGCGTGAGTATTATTGGAATAAGTTGAATGATTATGCTGCAAAGCACCCAGATAGTGATTTTAAAAAGAATTGATGTGCTGATTTGCAAAAAAGTGGTGAAATTGTTTTCACAATTTGATAATATCCATTAATTTTGCAAATTGATGAAATAATCTTATAAAAAGCAAATTAAAAAAAGAATTACATAAAAATGGCAAAAGAAAAAGCGAATCAAACCCGCACATCAATTGACGAACTCAACGAGGGCCTTTCAACGCTCGAACAAAGAGTTGAAAACAACAAAAAGATTATCGGTTATGTAGCAATAGCAATCTTGGTGGTTGCTGCAGCAGCAATCTTCGGCTACAAGTATCTCTATCAACAACCTCGTCAAGAGAGTTCAAAGAACGAAATCTGTCAAGCCGACATGTCGCTTGCACTTGGTCAAGACTCAGTGGCTCTTGCACAATACAAGGCTGTAGCTGACAAGTATAGCAACGAAAACGGCGAACGCGCAGCATTGAATGCAGCAATTATCCTTTACCAAAAGGGCAAATACGAAGAAGCTGCTAAATATATCAAGGAATACGGCACAGAAGGCACTATTGTAGGTCCTGCTGCTCAATCACTCCTTGGCGACTGCTACGTTAACCTCGACAAGTTGTCGGATGCCCTTTCTGCTTACGACAAGGCTATCTCACTCAGCAACGACAACGAACTTTACACTCCATTGTTCATGACTAAGAAAGCCGTTATCTATCGCGAACAAAAGGATTTCAGCAAAGAAGCTGAGGTTTACCAAACTATCAAGGACAAGTACCCAACATTCAGCGCAAACTACAACGTAGACGTTGACAAGTATCTTGCTCGCGCTAAGGCAGAAGCTGAAGCAAAGTAAAGAAATCAGCGAAACGCTGAAAACAAACAAGACTATTTAATTGTTATTATATAGTGTAATACGGGGAGTTCCGCATAAGGAACTCCCCGTAAGTTTGTTTGTAAGGTGGCTGTGAAGCCCCTTATGCAGTGAATAACAGAAAAATAGGGTTGTTATAGTGATAAAATAAGAAAAAATGTGTAATTTTGTGTGCGCAAAAGGTTCTTGTATCCTGCGAGGATGATGAGCTAAGAAGGGAATGCAGTGAAAACCTGCTACACTACCCGGTGCTGTAAGTTCCGAAGGTAAAAAGCGGCTGATAAAAACCACTGAAATCTTCTGCGGTTGTCAACACTTTGACAACGAGCTGGTTTTGGGAAGGTTGGGTCGCTTGGAACGAGTCAGAAGACCTGCCTGTTGCACTTTGTTCTCCACGGGATTATGGAGTAATGAATATGATGAGATTTTGTATGATAAATATTAAAGCAAGACAAGTGGTTTTTGCCTTATCTATGTTGGCAGCGTGCGTGATGAATAGTGGCATGTTGCTGGCACAAGACATGTCGGCAAATCACGAAGAGAATCGAGAAGAAGGTTTTAAGGAAGAAGATTTGATAGGCGATACCCTCGTGGCATTGGAGGTGTATGGCCGTCGCCCTATAGCCACTAGGCAAGCGCTAAAAGGCCGTGAGCTGCAAGCGCTTTCATCGACAAGCGTGGCAGATGCCTTGAAGTATTTTGCCGGAGTGCAGATAAAGGACTATGGCGGGTTGGGCGGATTGAAGACCATAAATGTGCGTTCGCTCGGAGCGCAGCACGTGGGTGTGTATATCGATGGCATCCGCATCACCAATGCGCAGAATGGCACTGTTGACTTAGGTAAATTCTCGCTCACCACAATGGAGACTGTGGAACTGTATAATGCCAACAAACTCGACAACTGCCAGTCGGCATCGGAGTATGCATCGGGAGCAACCGTTTATCTGCGTACCCGTCGACCCGATCGCGATTCGCTTGCAGTGCAGTTGCGTCGTGGTTCTTTCAGCACCTATATGGCGAAAGCCAATATGCAATTCTCGAGAAAGGGTTGGAAAGGCTTTATCGATGGCGAATGGCTCACTACAAAGGGCGACTACCCATTCCGCTACAAATCGGAATACGAAGACACTGTGGGACGCAGAGCCAATTCCGATATCGACTACTATCGATTGGAAGGAGCGCTGTTTTATCGTGGTTTTGCATCGCATATCTATTATTATAACTCCGAACGCGGTTGTCCGGGCGGCATCGTGCGACGCCTGTCGGACAAATATATCAACGTAGGACGCGAGTGGGACAGCGATTTCTTTGTGCAGACATCGTATAGTTGGCAGATAGGTCAACACCGATTTAAGGTGAATGCAAAATACACCAACGAGTATCTAAGATATTGCACCGACTATCCAGAAAACCAAAACACGGCACGTGTCAACAACCACTATCGACAGGAAGACCTCTATGGCGCAGCCTGCTATGGGTGGATGCCGTTGTCGTGGCTCTCGTTCACGACAAGTTATGATGTGCGATACTCCAAATTGGTTGCCGACTTGAAATACTTTGAGCCAGTGCACCGCTTAGACCAAAAGGCGGTGATGGCATTGCAAACCAATTGGAATGGCATACAATTCGCGGCCTCGATGCTCTATCAGCACTATCGCGACCACACCAATGTGCATGTGGGAGCTGCCGACCCGTTGCAGCGCTTCACTCCAGCCGTGTCTCTTGCCTATAGCCTGAAGGATCTCACTGTGAGGGCGTGGTATAAGAAGATATTTAGAGCTCCTACGCTCAACGACCTCTACTACACGCAGGTGGGCAACCGCAACTTGAAGCCGGAATACACCAAGCAATGGAATGTGGGTACGGAATATAAGCATCAGTGGGGCCCTTGGGCAGCAAGCATCCAAGCCGATGCCTATATCAACAAGATCGAAAACCGCATTGTGTGCCTACCTATGAAGGGTACCTACTCGTGGACGATGATGAACTATGGTTACACCTTCTGCAAGGGCATTAATGCCACTGGCAAGGTGGGCTATGCACCACGCGACTGGAACTTCTCGCTGCTCACATCGCTCACGCTGCAGCGCGACCTCAATCGCACCGACCCAGAGGATACTGACGTGTATAACAAGCCAATATGCTATTCGCCAACATTGTCGTATGGCATCACAGGCATAGTGGGCTGGCGCAAACTGTCGCTCACGGTGTCAAATCTGCACGTGTCGGAACGCATGTGGTCGTATGCCGACCCTGAAGATATTCTCAAGCCATACAACAACGTTGACATGAAGGCTACTTACTCATATCCTGTGAACAAGAAAATCGACCTTGGCGTGTCGCTCGAAATCAACGACTTGCTCAACGAGCAGTATGAGCACATCCCTCGCTACCCGATGCCGGGACGCAACTATCGATTGACTTTCACATTTTCACTATAACGATTTAACCCAAAAACAGATAACGACTATGAAACGAATTCTTCTAATGATTGTCACCCTCCTCGCCATAGGCAGCATAGCCATGGCAAAGGAAAAGATAATCCTTCTCAACGAGGGCAATTGGCAGGCCGACAACGGTACGATGACATACTTTGAAGACGATAAGGTGGTGAGCAACAAATGGTTTCGTGAAAAAAATGGCTCGAAACTTGGCGACACTCCTAACGATATCATACAGATAAACGACAATTTGATTGCCATAGCTATCAATTGGTCGAACATCGTGCAGTTTATCACCCCAGAGGGTAAGGCAGTGGCAGCAACCGAAGATGTACCAAACAACCGCAAACTTGCTTCTGACGGCAAATATGTGTATGTGTCGTCGTATGGCCATGAGTGTGGCACCATCAATGGCATAAAGCATTTCACCAAGGGCTATGTGGCAAAAATCGATGTGAACACATTCAAGGTGGTAGATGCCGTGGAAGTAGGATATGAGCCAGAGGGTATAGCCTACTACAAGGGCCACCTTTTTGTGGCAAACACTGGTGGCTATGCGTTTCAGGAAGCCCATGACTATGAAACCAATGTGACTATTATTGATGCTGCTACAATGAAGGTGGTTAAAGATGTGGATACAGGTCAAATAAACCTATACGGCAAGATGTCGCAAAGCGGCAGGTATCTGTGCATCAATTCGCCTGGTGATTATTACAACGTGTTGGCTGCAACCATTATATTCGATTGTGAGGCGGCGTTGAATGGCGACAAAGAACCATTCACGAAGCTTGAGTATGCGGCTACATACAATACAACAGCACTCGATGGCAAATTTTATGCTATCGGTTCGCGATACTCTTACATAACAAGCGAGTATGCATTTAATTATGTGATTATCGACCCGGCACTTGTGATGGAATCTGATGGTGCCGAAGGCGTTTCGGAGACATTCCCTGGCACAGTGCTCGAGGATATCAAAAAACTTCAGATGCCTTACGGAATATATATCAACCCATACACCGGATATATCTATGCCACTGATGCAGGCGGATATGTTGAGGCTGGAACGCTTTTGCAATGGTCGCCAGAAGGCCAGTTGCTCGGTAAGCACAAGGTGTATATCAACCCAGGCCACCTGCTCGCACTTCCGCCAGATGGACACTTCTCTGGCTTGAACAATGTGGTGAGAGATGAGACTATCAAGGACGGTAAGATGTATGACATCATGGGTCGTGAGATTTCACAACCACGCAGAGGCGAAATCTACATAAAGAATGGACAGAAAATGATAGAGAAATAAATAATACTATTTAATTTTAATAACTTTTAATTTTTTACACAATGAAGAGACTTTACTCTTTAGCAATATTGATGTTGACAGCAGTTGGCACAATATTCGGAGCTAACGTCAAGGTGGAGATGAATAATGAGTCTACTACTATGACATTGGCAAAAAAAGGCTCTACAGAAAATGTAGAAGTAGGCGAACCGGAAAAAAACGTCTACACATTCTCTGCCGAACCTGGTGTGTACGTTCTTACTGGTATTGCCAGTAATGGTAATAAGAACGGTACGATTGAATTGACTGTCAGTGATGAGGCTGAACAGACGTTTAAGGTGATTACCAACACTGTCTATGCTACCAACAAGGACTGGAAGGTTGGCGAAGACTACACAGTGGTAGTGACTTTGACATCACGCGAAGGCAAAGTGCAAAATATCACTGTAGGCGACAGCAAGACTGCTGGCCGCAAGACATTCCTTGCTTTTGAAGGTCACTCATACTATGCAGAGCTTATCCCTTCTGAAGCACATGCAAAAGAGGGTTATATGACATTGCTCCGTTCGGGCACACTAAACTTTAATGTGAATGTTAGTGGAGCCATTCCTATGGGTGCAGACTATGTGGTGACAGTACCTAATGATGCCCAATTCCAATTGGGTATTAAGTTTACTCACTTCACCGAATTTAAAAGTGTAGAACCAACTAAGGTAGTGGTTGAAGGTGATGTGAAGACCCTCACTTACCACCTTGCTAATGCTCAGTGCTACAACTATCGCACTTGGAAGGCTGGCGGCCTCACTCAAGCAGGCTATTTCTATATGAACTCAGATGCTACTAAGTGTCCTACACTCGCATTTACAAAGGCCGATTATGAGGCATTTGGCGTAAAGACCATCAACCACGATGTGAAGAGCAATCAGGGTTATGAAACTGGCGACATCTTTGTGAACATCAACGAGCGTGGTCACCTTCGCATGAAGGTGGGCGAAGAATTCTATGCTCACGCTATGCGCACTTGGGAGTTGACCGACAACTCTACCAACAACTACTTCTTTGAACCAGATTTCCACTACACCGTTATCGATGTTAATGGTAATCCAAGCACAGGCGTTATCACTATCGACAATGCCAATACTAACACCAATCCTTGGTCGAAGATTAAGGCTATTGGCAACGGTACAGCTATCGTGCTCGTGACTTACGACGCAATCGGTTTGAACTATTACAACAATGGCAAAAAAGATAAGCATCCTTATCTTGGTGGTGAATATTGGGGTGCTATATGGCCAGAAAACACTGCCGCTTATGTTGTGACAGTGGGTGATGCCAATTCTGCAATCGACCCTAATATGGTTATCAACGAAAAGTATAACTTAGACACTAAGAAGAACGCTGGCAAGTATGTAGATGCTGAGCACGACGTGTTCTACTATCTCGACACTGAGGCTGGAGCTAAATATACATTCACTCCAACAGGTGTGAAGACAGTGGAAATGGCTCGCCCGGTGATTGGCGCTCAAATGGCTACCTACAAGGGCTTCTCAGCCGAAGGCGTTACTAAGAACGAAGATGGTTCTTACACATTGCTCCTTAAGGAAGGTCGTCAAATCGTGCGCCTTATCGATGAGGCAGGCAATGCAGTATATCAAGTGCTTACCGCTAAGCCATGCCATCGTGAAATCGAAAATGCAACACGCGAGGGCAGTAAGATTTTCCAACCTGGTGATAAGGTGAAGATCCAATACAGTGGCTTGCGCCACCCAGCAAACAAGTTGGCGGGTATCTACAATATGTCGGCTTACGTCACCTACAACGGTATTCCTAATGGTTCGGCTCTTATTCTTGGTTCTGGACAATACACCTTTGGTTCGGCTGCTTCGGCTCAAGCTGTCACAATTGAAATCCCAAAGAATCAAAACGTGGAAGAAAGCCCAGAACTCGTGATGAACGAAGGCGTTATTCAAGTGAATGGCTTTGGCGACCCTATCGGTAATCACCGTATCATCGACCGTATCGGTGGCCGTTCTCCTAACTTCACTGCTATCGCTCACAAGACATATTTCGGTATGATTCCTGACGTTCGCATCGCTGTTTCGGCATTGAAGAACTTCGTTATCAAGACCGAATGCAACGCTGCTGATGCAGAAATCACATTGTCGTTTAATGGCAATGCACTCACTGCAGAAAGCAATGGCGAGTACACTGGCACTTATGGCACATATAGCGTGATTGCAAAGGCAAAGGGTTATCGCTACTACACTGGCACATTCTCTATCGGTGATGAAGCAGAGGGCGTGCAAACATTCAAGATTGATATGGTGAAGGCCGAAGAAGGCGTTTGGGATGGCAAGACTCTCACCGAACCAAAGGCTGAAAACGATGTTTACCAAATCACTACTGGTGCTGAATTGGCTTGGTTTGCTAAGCACATCAATGGTGGCAACTATACTAAGAACGCTGTTTTGGTTAAGGATATCGACCTTGGTGACTTCCCTTGGACTCCAGTGGGCGGCAACACCACTGCTAAGGCATTCCAAGGGTCATTTGATGGTACAAGCCACACTGTGAAGGGCTTGTATATCAACGCTACTACTGCATTCCAAGGCCTCTTTGGCTACGTAAACAACGCAACAATCGCTAACCTCGCTGTAGAGGGTAAGGTGACTTCAACAAACAACAATGTTGCTGGTGTTGTGGCTTATGCTAATGGTAATACCAACATCACTCGATGCATCAACCGTGCTACCGTAGCAGGTAAGCAATATGTGGCTGGCATTGTGGGTAACGCTGCTGGTAATACAGCGGTGGATCGTTGCCAAAACCTTGCTGACATCACTGCTACAAGCTCTATGGCTGCTGGTATCACTCCTACCGTGGGCACTGCAAATGGTAAGGTGACCAACTGCTTCAACTCTGGCACAATCTCGGGTGCTGGCACTGTGGGTACTCTCGTAGGCACATCAAATGCAAATTCTGTTGTGGAAAACAACCTCAATACCGGCAAGGCAGTGCTCACTGGCACAATGACCACAAGCGGTAACGTTCGTGCTGTGACATCGGCTGCCAACAAGATCAAGAACAACTACGTAACTGAGCACTTCAATAATGGTAAGAACTACGAAACTGTGGTGACTTCCGAACAACTCGCTTCTGGCGAAGTGGCTGTATTGCTTGGTGAAGCATGGGGTCAAAACTTGGGTAAGGACAACCTCCCAGTGATCGACGGTATGAAGGTGTATAAGACAGAAGACGGCTACACAAACAACAATCCTGCTTATGCCGACCTTATCAACTTTGAAGACGTTAACCTCAATGGTGCTCAATACTACAATGGCGCTGACGAGGCTGGCTTGTTTGCTGCTTCGGGTTATAGCTTCATGAACTACTACGACAAGACTTACAACTCTTGGTATGGTTTCGCCGTATCGGCTACCACTGGCACCGACTACACAGGTTGGGGCACTCCATCAGAATTTAATTCTTGTGTGGGTGGCGGTATGGAATCTAAGCAATTTGCCGTAGGTTACTATTCTGAGTATAGCTACACCAACGAAGGCCAAGGTCCTGCAATCTTTGCAGAAAAGGCATTTAAGCCAGAGTATGTTTACGTTACCAACGCAGCTTATTCTTACAAGACTATGCTCAATGGCGACTCTTATGCTAAGAAGTTTGACGCTACCGACTACTTGTTGCTTAAGATTATCGGTCGCACCAACGAAGGTAAGGAAACAGGTCACGTTGACTTCTACCTTGCTAAGGACGGCAAGATTGTAAACGAGTGGACTAAGGTGGATTTGACACCACTTGGTGCTGTTGATTATGTTGATTTCTCTATGGACTCTTCTGATAAGGGTGCTTATGGCATCAACACTCCTACTTACTTCTGCCTTGACAACATGAAGTCAGAACTCACCAACGACACTCCTTCAGGCATCGACAACATCGAGACTGATGTGGAAAATGTTACAGTAGTGGCAATCTACACTATCGATGGTATCAAGGTTGATCGCATTCAACCAGGTATCAACATCCTCAAGATGTCTGATGGCACATCTCGCAAATATATGTTCAGACGTTAATCGTTTAGAATATAATTCATAAAAGGGGGGCAAACGCTGCGTGGCGTTTGCCCCCTTTTAAGTTTTAAACCCAAGTCAGTCATTAGGACGTAAATGTAATTTTTTTATACTGCTTGGAGTCTTTCGGCTTTTATAAGGCATCTGTTGCTTGAATTAGCAATATGCTTTAGAGGATTTTAGAGTTGTATTATGCGGATTTTACAGACTGTCGCCTGTAGGGACGTGGTATGCCGGAGAGCACTGAAAAAGTAAAGTCAACTTTCAATTTGAAAGTTTTAGGTTAAGCAATAGGATAAAAACAAGACTATTTTGGCTGATTTTGGCGTTTTTTTGCTCCGTTAAGGAGAATATTGGCTAAAAAAGTAACAGATTGTAAGCAAAATTTGCTCACCCCCCCTAAAAATAGGGCACTTTTTCAGTGCTCTCGGCATGCCGCGTCCCTACAGGCGAGTGTTTTCCAATAGCACAGAAATCCCCATAAAATCTGCGCTTCTAAAATTCCGAAATACATTCAAGTCCTAATAACCGAATTGGGTTTGATGCTAAACATAAGGCAACGTCTCCGACGTTGTTGTATTGTGTTGCCTTTGTACTTTTGCACTTACAGCGCGCACAGATACTGCCGTCACTATACCCAGGGTGTTGCCCTGGGCTATGGACTTGCTTTAGGCCTTCAGCCTGCTTCAAAGTTGTTCCCCGAATTTGGTAAGATTAAACGTCTCCGAGTTGTTGTGTCGGGGACCAACCATCGACTTTAGATGCTTGCGCCGCGACGCAATTCGGTAGGCGTGATGACGTATACCTTGCGGAAAGCGTGATAGAAGTTTGTGGTGTGCTCAAATCCGCATCGCATGGCTATGTCTTCGATGTTCATGTTTGGCTTGGTTTCAAGCAAGTGTCGTGCCCGCTTCATCTTGATCTTCATGATGTAGGTGGCAGGCGAATCGGCTGTTAGCGCCACAATCTTGCGGTGGAACTGGCGTGGACTCATGCACAGCTTTTCAGCAAGGCTGTTTACGCCGAGGGTTTGCTGGTCGAGGAGCAGATATATTGCGTCGACAGTCTTTGCCAAGAATCGGCGCTCAGCATCGGTGAGAGGCGCTTCTTGTGTGTTGTTGTTAGGGGTGCCTTCGCCATACTTGTTGCGCAGGTTGTGCAGACGGTTGAGGAGAGTTTCCACGCGAGTGCGCAGTTCTTCGGCATTGAATGGCTTAGCGAGATAAGCGTCGGCGCCAGCCTCAATGCCCTTGATGCGTTCTTCCTCGGTAATCTTGGCAGTGACTACGATGATAGGGATGTGGTTGACCACCTCGTTGGCGCGTATTTGTCGGCATACTTCAAGGCCATCCATTCCAGGCATCATCAAGTCGGTGATGACAAGGTCAGGAACCAAGTCGATGGCTTTCGCGAGGCCATCCTTGCCGTTAGTGGCATAGGCAATGGCGTAGCGGTCGCTGAATTGCGAACCGATGTATGCTGCGATGTCGCGGTTGTCCTCAATGATGAGCAGAGTGCATTGGTCGTCGTCGCCATCACCGTTGCCGTCGCTATCGGTAAGAATAGTTTCTTCTGTAGGCAGCATAGGAGTGTTGTCGTTGGCGGCAGCGCTTTCAAGTTGCTGTTTACAGTTGTTGTGTATAGGCACAATGATGTGGAATGTGGTGCCGTTGCCCTCCTTGCTGTTCACTGTGATGGTTCCCTCCACGGCATCGATAATCTGCTTCACAAGAGCCAGACCAACGCCCGATCCGTTGTTCTTCATCTCGCTCTCGCCTTGGTAGAATGGCTCGAAAACGTGTTTGGCGGTTTCTTTGCTCATTCCCTCGCCAGTGTCTGCCACGTCGATGTGCAGGTTGTCGTCTTTGCGCCAAAGCGCCACGCTCACTTTGCCGTATTCTGGGGTGAACTTAAGGGCGTTTGAGATAAGGTTGTTAAACACCTTGTTGACGTAGTCGGGTACGAAGTCCATCACCACAGTCTCTTTGGCGATGTATTGCAGGTCGATGTTTTTGCTACGAGAATATTCGCGATAGGTCTCGATTATCATTTCGAGGTGTGCGCAGATGTTGCCGTTGCGCCAATCGATATTGCCCACAGCCGATTTGATCTTAGAGATGTCGAGCAATTGGTTGATAAGTGCGAGCAAACCCTTTCCTTGGCGCTCAATGGTGCGAGCGCTGTCTTTCACCGCTTGGTCGTCGTAGGCTTGAAGGTCGTGACTGATGCCGAGAATCACGGTGAGCGGAGTGCGGAATTCGTGTGTGATATTGGTGAAGAAGTTCTCGCGCAGCTTGGTGAGGCGTTTTAGCGCCAAGTGATTGCGTCGGTGAATTCGTTGAAGGAAGATGAAAGCCGCCAAAGTGCCTATCAAAGCCAGCACGATGAGTCCGAAAACGATGTAATCAACATCGCGGGCGGCACGTTCCTTCTCCAGATTGAGCCTTGCCTTGTTCATTTCGCGTTCCTGGCGGTTGCGCTCAATGTTGAGGCTGGTGTTCTGTATGCGGTTCACTTTCTCCATATCCAGCAGGCTGTCTTCCATAGCCACCGCTTTCTCGTAGGTGGTCAAGGCAGTTTGATAGTCGCCAATGCGCTTGTGGTGCTTGTAGTAGAGAGTGTATATTTCAGCCAAGTGCTCCTTCGATTTTATTGAGAGCGCCATCTGCTTCGCCTTGTCGAGGTATTCCATCGCTTGGGCTTCGTTGCCGGTGGTGCTGTGTATGCCCGAAAGCGCGATGAGCGAGTTCAGCGCGTGCCATTCGTCCTTCGAAGCCTTCATCAGTTGATAAGCCTCTTCGTATTCAGTTGTGGCTCTATCGTAGCGTTGTGCCTTTTCGTAGAGCGACCCGAAGTAGGTATGGCAAAGCGAGATGCCGAGGGTGCTGCCAGCCTCGTGGTTGAGAGCCATCGACTTGCGGTAGTATACCCATGCCGAGTCGAGCATATTGCGATGTTGGAAGATTGAGCCAATGTTGGCATAGTTGATGGCTTGCCCCAGGGCGCTGTTGAGTTCTTTTTCGCCCTTTAGTGCAGCGCGAAGCACGCTGTCGGCGCGCTCATAGTTGCCGAGAGTCATATATATATTGCCCAGACCGTTGAGCGATACCACGCGGTTTTTCTTGGCGGTGAATGATGTGTCGCTGCATTCTTTGCTTGTCATCCAAGCGCGGTAGTGGTAGTCTTGAGCCATATCGAGCACGCCCATTCGGCGATAGTCGGTGCCGATGTTGTTGAGCGCCTGCACGATTTCCAGCGTGTCGTTAAGCGTTTCGGCCTGACGCAGCCCCTCGCTGTGGGCGCGAAGAGCCTCTTCAAAACGGCTCTCGTTGCGCAGAATCTTGCCCAGTTCGCGGTAGGCAATTACGCTGCCGAGCAGATTGTCGTCGTTCTCCATTTGCTGTTGCAGTAGGGCGAGCGAATCGGCGCCGTGTGTTGTAGCTACAATGCTTTCGATGGCTTTTCGGTCGTCGGGAGAGATTTCGGAGGGTTTCTTCCCGCACGATGTCATAGCGATGCTGATTATGATAAGGGTTGCAATTACGTTCAGTATTGATTGTTTTCGCCCAACCTCTCGGCGAAAGCCTAAAGGTAAGTGAAAGGGTGTTTTGGCGTCATGGCCTGGTTGATAGTAAAGCATAAACGAAATGTTATTGTTATGATACTTAAGTAAGGCGTGTCAGAAGTTGATACTGCCAATGCTGGGCACATACCACTATCAGATGGTATCGGCTTATGGCACGAAGATAGTGAAAAAGTTTCGTAAACACCAATGAAATTTCAATAAAATTTACATTTACTGTGCATCAATTGTTAAATCAATTGAGAAACCAATTGTTACACACTATTTCTCGAAAAGCCCATATTTTGCGACATTTTGGAGATTGCCTTTGGCGCATTTTGGACCGCCATTGGATTCAGGTAGTCTCGATGTTTTTTTTTGCAAAAAATGGTAATATGTTGATAATCAATTATGTGATGCAGACAAATTGCCTAATACCAAAATCTTTTTCACCATTTTATAGCCTAATACCGAAATCTTGGGCGGAAACCCATGGCCTGAGATGGCATTGTGTTGGATGAAAACTGTCGTTTTTGGGCTATAAGCGTGGGGCGATAGCGAGCCGCAAGCGCAGAGAAGGATGCTGACATGCGGAGGGTGCGGGGCGATTTTAGGATATTTTAGTAGTGTGTGTGTGGTAAACGGATAGGAATTTTATATCTTTGCCATAATGATTAAGTCCCTGCATCAAAACTGGGGCTGTATGAAAGTATGATTATGATGAAACGAGTTGCTATAATGATGCTTAGCGTGGTGGCATTGCTGATGATGGCTCTGCCAGCCGTGGCAGAAGAAAAGCCAGCGAAGGGCAAGGCCGATGCCTTTTTCGCTGAGAAGAATCACGATTTCGGATATATACGCGAGGACAAAGGTCCGGTGAGCTACACCTTCGAATTTGAGAACGTGGGTGAAGAGCCGTTGATTGTGGTGAGCGCGTCGGCATCGTGTGGCTGCACTCGTCCGGAATATCCCACCAAACCCATCAAAGCGGGCAAGAAGTCGAAGATAAAAGTGACATTCAACCCGATTGGTCGTCCAGGCCCCTTCCGCAAGGAAGTGCGTGTGCGCACCAACGGACGTCATAAGGTGATAACACTTCACATAGAGGGTTCGGTGATACCAGTAGGCGGAGAAAAGGAGAAATGAGATGTTGAAACGATATGCGATAATATTGCTTGTGGCGCTGCTTGCGCAATTGTCGGTGAGCGGAAAGGGCAAATTCACTTGGCTCGAGTCGGAACACGATTTCGGCACCTTCGCCGAGAGTGAAGACCGAGTGGTGTGCACATTTCGCGCGGTGAACACAGGCGACGCACCAGCCACCATAGTGAGGGTGATGCCCACCTGCGGATGCACCACTGGAGAGTATACCCAAACTCCGGTAGCCGTGGGCGATACCGCCACGGTGACACTCACATATCATGCCACGGGGCGAGTGGGTTCGTTCAACAAATCGGCATATGTATATAGCGACACCGAGCAGCGCAAATATGTGCTGCGCATCAGTGGCAATGTGCTCGCATCGAAGGAAACAGTAGAGGAGATGTATCCCTACCATATAGGGTCGCTATATTTCGACCGCCGCGCCATACCATTTGGCGAAGCGAAAAAGGGAGCCGCCAAGATGGGCTATATCGGTGCATACAACAATAGTGCCGACACTATAAGGGTGACATTTGAGAATGCGCCAAAGTTTGCCGAGTTGGAGGCTTTTCCTGCTGTAGTGCCACCATTTGCGTTGTGCACCATCTCGGGCTACTTTGAGAGTGAGCACTGCGACGAGTGGGGCCCTGTGACAGCAGAGATCACCGTGGCAGTGACCGATAAGCAGGGCACTGAGCGAATGCCGGTGGATGTGGCAGCGATAATTAGCGAAGACTTCTCGAAATTGAGCAAAAAAGACCTCGAGAAGGCTCCTATAGCGCGCCTGAGCGATGAAGTGATAGATTTCGGTGAAATCACGCCAAGCAATGGGGTGATACGTCGCGAAGTGATACTATCTAATGTCGGCGGCACGAAGATGCATCTGCGCCGAGTATATAGCACCGATGCCGCTGTGGGTGTGCATGCCGAAGCTTCCGAGGTGAAGCCAGGAGCCACCTGCAAGGTGAGCGTGGCGGTGAACGCTGCTAAGGTGAATGGCGATTATCTCAACGCCCGACTGACAGTGATAACCAACGACCCGTCGCGACCAACACAGGAAGTGCGTCTGGTGGGCATTGTGAAACGAGAATAGAAACTAACTTATTAACCGATATAATAAAAAACACAATATAACATGGAACATCCAGAGAATAGCGAAGAATATGCTGGTCTGACTGTTAACAAAGGAGTGGCTCAGCCACCGATGACCAATCCGTATCTTAACTTTAAGGCACGTCCTCGTCGCCGTGTGCTCACCGCCAACGATTATGTGGAAGGCATACGAAAAGGCGACGTGACCATACTTGGTCAGGCAGTGACACTTGTTGAAAGCCAACTCGATGAGCATCAGGCATTGGCACAAGAAGTGATAGAGAAATGTTTGCCATATACTGGCAACTCAAAGCGTATAGGCATCACAGGTGTGCCAGGCGCCGGCAAGAGTACGTCAATCGACGTGTTTGGCTTGCACGTGCTCAATCGTGGCGGCAAACTGGCAGTGCTTGCCATCGACCCAAGTAGTGAACGCTCAAAGGGCTCGATCCTCGGTGATAAGACCCGTATGGAAAAACTTTCGGTACAGCCCAACGCATTCATTCGCCCTAGTCCATCGGCTGGTTCGCTTGGCGGTGTGGCTCGTAAGACCCGTGAAACCATCGTGCTGTGTGAAGCTGCTGGCTACGACAACATCTTTGTGGAAACCGTGGGCGTTGGTCAGAGCGAAACGGCAGTGCACTCAATGGTGGATTTCTTCCTGCTCATACAACTCGCAGGAACAGGCGACGAGTTGCAAGGCATCAAGCGCGGCATCATGGAGATGGCCGACGGCATCGTGATAAACAAGTGCGACGGTGATAATGTAGACCGTGCAAAGCTGGCTGCTGCGCAATTCCGCAGCGCGCTGCACCTATTCCCATTGCCACCAAGCGGTTGGGCTCCAAAGGTGCTCACCTATTCGGGCTACTACGAACTGGGCATCGATGAGGTATGGCAGATGATCGACCAATATTTTGATTTTGTGCGCAAGTCGGGCTACTTCGAAGAGCGCCGTCGTCAGCAAGAGCAATATTGGATGTATGAGACCATCAACGAGCATCTAAAGCGCAACTTCTACACCGACCCTGTAATAAGCGAAATGCTCGAAGCGAAGAGGCAAATGGTACTCTCGTCACGTCAAAGTTCGTTCGTTGCAGCATCGGAGGTGCTCGACTATTATTTCGATAAATTGCATAAGTGAGATAACGCTACGTTTGTGTAGTCAGCCACCGTCAATTGTCCGAAAAAGGATGGTTGTCGGTGGTCAGTTTTTCCTTAAGAATGGTCGTTTTGGTCAGTGCATGAGTAAATTGTGTGGTGAATATGAGCTATCTGTGAAATAAATGGGCTATTTTTGCAACCGATATAAACTCAAATCGGTTATTAGCCGTAAATGTAGTGATTTTTTCTACTGCTTGGAGTCTTTCGGTTTTTATAAGGCATCTTTTGTATGTTTTTAATTCGCAATAGCCTGCTATTACTCATTAAAAATCAATCAAAATCTGCACTTCTAAAATTCCAAAATCCGTCCAAACCCTAATGACCGAATTGGCATAAAACACGACTTAATGAGAGTATTATTTGCGATATTGGCTATATCTGTGTGCGGCATTTGTGCGGGCAAATCAGAGGTTATGTCTGTGAGCGAAGAGGCGCACGATAGCGTGCCAACCGACACAGTGAAGCGACATAAGGGGTTTTTCGGCAAAATAGTTGACTATTTCGGCGATGCCAACAAGGAAAAGAAGAACAAGCGATTCGACATCAGTTTTATCGGAGGTCCGTCATACAACAAAGACACTAACTTCAGTATCGGATTGATGGGCTCGGGCCTGTATAGGATGAGCGGATGTTCGCCCGACATGCAGCCATCTAATGTCACCCTCTACACCAACACCTCGGTGATAGGGCTTGTGGCAGTGGGCGTGTGTGGTAACAACTTCTTCCCCGACGACCGATATCGCATCAATTACGACCTGCGATTCAACTATTTTCCTACGAAATATTGGGGCGTAGGCTACGATGAGTGTAGCAACGACGACAATGAGACCGACATGAAGCGACTGATGGGTAAGGCCGATGTGGAGTTTTTGTTTCGCCTGGTGAAAGACCTCTACGTGGGTCCGATGTTCTCGGCAATGGTGATGAAAGCCTACGACATTGATGCAGAGAAACTGCACCTATATCACGGACAAGACTTGCGATTGCACAACATAGGCGTGGGTTTGACCCTGCAATTCGACTCGCGCGACAACGTCACCAATCCGCACCGCGGAGTGTATGTGGATGTTTCGCAGATGTTCCGCCCGAAGTGGTTGAGTAACGATTATGCTTTCAGCACCACCAACATCACAGCCAACGCATATCAAGCGCTGTGGCGTGGAGCGACACTCGCCGAGCAGGTGAAGGCTACGTTTAATAGCGGAACTCCATCGTGGGAGATGATGGCAAGTGTGGGTGGCTCGTATGTGATGCGAGGCTACTACAAAGACCGTTATCGCGACAAGAATATGGCTGCAGCCCAAGTGGAATTGCGCCAGAATGTGTGGCACCGCTGCGGCGTAACCGTGTGGGGTGGCGCAGGCACTGTGTTTCACGACCGTGAGTCGGCAAAGCACGTGTTGCCAAACTTTGGCGTTGGTTTTCGATGGGAATTTAAGAAGAATGTGAATGTTCGCCTCGATTATGGAGTAGGCAAAGGCGGGGAGAGCGGATTTATTTTTAATGTGAATGAAGCCTTTTAATAGAATTACAAAATATCTTCGAAAAGTTAAGTGCAACCAGCGCCTGCTGTTTGTGCTGTTTGTGCTCGGCTTGTCGTTGCCAAACTTTTTGCTGTTTTTCACCGAACCCACTTCGTTGCTTGTGCGCCTAACCAACATAGTGCTGCCAATGAGCCTATGGTGGTATGTGATGACACTACTGCGACGCCCTGGCAAAATGTTTTGGGCGTTGTTTCTGTTTGTGTTTTTCGATGCGTTTCAGATAGTGCTGCTCGATATGTATGGCGAGGCGATATTGGCTGTGGACATGTTTCTGAACGTAGCCACCACCAATGCCACCGAAGCCGGAGAGCAACTTTGCGGCATATTGCCAGCGGTGATATTTGTGTTTGTGGTGTATTTGCCACTGCTCTTTTGGGGGCTGGTGTCGATGTGCCACGCCTCATTGCCACGCCAATTCCTGAAGCGTCAGCGCCGCATAGCCTTTGTAGGTATGGGTGTGGGCTTTGCTATGCTTGTGGGATGCTACGCCAAGGAGCCACGATTTGGATTTGTTGATGATATCTACCCGATAAATGTGTCAGACAACTTGGTGTTGGCGGTGGAGCGCACTATTGCCACCAATCGTTATCCTGCCACATCAAAAGATTTCACTTTTAATGCCAAAGCCACCCACCCAGCCGATGAGAAGGAAGCATACATATTGGTGATAGGCGAAACGGCGCGAGCCGAGAACTTCGGCTTGTATGGCTATCATCGACCCACTACGCCGCTGCTCGATAAAGAGGGTAATTTGGTGGTATTTCGCGATGTGCTGTCGCAAGCCAATGTCACCCACAAGAGCGTGCCTATGATACTGTCGGCCGCATCGGCTGAGAATTTCGAGGATATTTATCACCAAAAGAGCATAATCACGGCGTTCAACGAGGCTGGCTATGCCACCGCGTTCTTCTCAAACCAGCGCTCTAACCATTCGTTCATCGACTTTTTTGCCGATGAGGCACAGCGCACGGTGTTTGTGAAGGAGAATGTGGATGCCAATGTCAACGTAGACGACCAAGTGCTCGTAGATTATCTGAAGAAAGAACTTGCCGATTCGCTGAGCAATCATAAGCGATTTGTGGTGTTGCACACCTATGGTTCGCACTTCAACTATTGCGACCGCTATCCCGAAGAGGCTCGCCGATTCACCCCGGATAAGGTCACCACTATCGGTTATAAGAACCGTCAGACCATGATAAATGCCTACGATAATTCGATTGTATATACCGATATGTTGCTGCATCGCATCATCGACTTAACCCGCAAGGCAGGGTATAATGCGTGTGTGATGTATATGTCAGACCATGGCGAGGATATTTACGATGACGAACGCCGCATGTATATGCACGCGTCGCCAGTGCCGTCGTTCTATCAGTTGCGAGTGCCGTTCTTTGTGTGGGTAAGCGACGGATACATAGCTCATCACACTATGGAATATCAGGCAATGAAGGACAATATTACAAAGCCTGTGGCATCTAATCTTGTGGCATTTCACACTATGCTGGGCCTGTCGGGCATAACCGCCAAGTTGGCACGTCCGGAATACTCGCTTTGCTCGCAAATGTATATCGCGCCTAAGCGATATTATCTCAACGACCACAACGAGCCGTTGCCGATGGATTCAATTGGCTTGAAGCGTCAAGATGTGGAGATGATGCGAAAGCGAGGCTTGGCATATCCCTAACCCTAACCCTAACCCTAAACACACCTCCTAAACCCAAATTCATGAAAAATCGCGATGTAGGGAACGCGAATGCAACTTTTTGGACGCCACGCTGCGTCTAATGTTTGGTGGGCACCATTAGGGCGATGAGTCCTGATTGGTAGCTAAGCCATATGCAGATATGCTAAACCTATAATTGCTATAAATCAGTGGTATTGGCGATTTTTTGGCGAATAAAAGCTGTTTGTGCTTTAGTTTTAGTATATTTGCATATTAGCCCAATCCCTAATACCGAATTGGGACTAATGGTTACTTGAAAATAGGTTGTATTCACACTCTCAAATTATGAATATCGCAGCGCAAAAAATCAAAAATATTATTCCTATGGCAGCAGTGATGCTGCTTGTAGTGTCGGTTATGGCAAGTTGTGGCAGTTCGAGCCTCGACAAAACGGTGAAAAAGATGTTGCTCGATGGCGACACCACCGAAACAAGTTTCGCAGAGATATGCAAGGTGATAAAATCAGACAGCCGAGCCTATTCCGACTATCTCGATGACGATGGCGAAGTGAACGTGGCGGCGCTCAACGACTACATCAATACGATGGGCGAAAATCTGCGTCCGGCACGCCATTGGAATGTGCTTGCTTATGGCAAGCAGCAGGCGTTGCGCTTGAGCATCTATCTAGAGCGAAGCGGCTCTATGACGGCCTACGACACGCAGGGTGGCGGCGGCGAACTGAAAAAAGCGGTGAACGACCTGATAAACTTTTTCCCCGCGTCGGGCGACGGAGCGGCCTACGATAATGTGCGCATAGCGATAGTGAACGATGGCGTATATGCCTACAACTCCCCTGTGGCTGAATTTGTGAAAGACAAAAATATTTATGCCTCTACAGCCGACATCGGTGATGCTCGATACACCGATTTCTTGCAGATTTTCAACACTATACTTAGTCGTGGTGCCTCAGATGAGGTGAGCGTGCTGGTGAGCGATATGATTTACTCGCCAAGAGACACACGCAACGTGAGCAGCGAGAAGATATTCAACGAGGTGAACAGCCTCGCCACAGGCGTATTTCGTCAATATCCGGGCAAATCGGTGATTGTCACTAAAGTGCGTGGCAGTTATCACGGCATGTATTATCCTTACAACGGTGCGGCTTATCGCTACGATGGCATGCGCCCATTCTATGTGGTGATGATAGCCGATAGTGGCGTAATCGACCGCATGTGCGCCGATGGCTCATTCGGCCGATTCCTGGAAGTGACAGGCGCCGAAGCCACCTACCGATTTAATCAGCCACAAAGCGACGTGGCTGTGGCGATGCTTCCATCGTGGGATGGCAGCAAGGGCCGCTATCGTGTGGCACGCCATGGCGAATTGCGCTTGGAGCGCTGCGAGGAAGACCGCGCTACAGGGCTTTTGCGCTTCAGCATAGCCGTAGATCTGAGCGGGCTCAATAAGGACGATGAATTTCTGTGCGATGCCGCGAATTATAGCGTGACCTCGGCAAGCAACTACAAGATAGAGGTGCAGCGCATCAGCCCTCAGATGGTGGCAGGAAATATGAAGAGCTACCTTGAAGGAAAGACACACATCATCACCTTCACCGCAAGCCCAGAGGTGAGCCACGACAAGGTGGTGGTGAAGATACTTAATGCCTTCCCCGAGTGGATAGAGGCAAGCGACAGCCGCGACGACAGCGATGCTTCGGCACCACGATTTGCAAGCACCACATTTGGCTTTGCTCCATTTATGCGAGGCATATATGATGCCTATGCTAATGGCGGCGATGCCTATGCCAAGTTTGCTATAGAGGTGGAGAAATAAAACTATGAAAATGAAATAAATTTATTCTCAAAGATATGAACAAGAATGTGAAAAATTTGGTGTTTCTGGCAGTGGGAGCAGTAGTTTCATTGGCGTTTCTGCTTATGCCAGCCCAGATATACGAGAGCGTGAAATACTTCGACGGCGGATATTCCAACGAGTTGTATAATCACGGCCTATACTCGGTGTTTGCCATGATAATAGTGGGCATTTCGTGGGCATTGAGCGCGATATACTACTATGTGATCAATTCGGTGAAGTTCGACTGTTGGCAGCATTGGGCGATAGTGCTTGTGGTGAACGTGGTGGCAGCCACGGTGGCATGCTGGACATACAATCAAAGCACGTTCAACGAGCTTGGCCTATCGTATGGCGAAACCTCGCAGATGGCATTGTATCACGCGATATTTTCTCTTGTCACATTTGTGATAGCATCGTATGCTATGCGCTGGTGGAGCAGCAACTGCCGTCATTCACCAGTGTGATAAAGCCCCTGTGTGGCAATAATACTTAATATCAAGACGAAAATCAGTATTAAATGAGACTATTTATATTTGCAATAGGCGGAACGGGGTCGCGAGTGCTGAAGTCGCTCGTGATGCTCTCGGCAGCAGGCGTGAAGCCCCTCGACGAAAACGGCAAACCGCTGAAGAATTTTGAGATTGTGCCGATAATTATCGATCCGCATAAATCAAACGAAGACCTTAAGCGCACCGAGTTGCTCCTGAGCGACTATCGCATGCTGCGCCGCAAACTATATGGCGAAGCGGTGGAAGCCGACGGCTTCTTTGCCAATAAAATCACTTTGCTGAGCGATATCCTCACCGATTCGTCGATAATGCTCAATCGCACACCCGTGTGCAATCTGGCTGCGGTGGAGCAGAACAAATTCAGAGAGTATATCAGCTACAACACCATGAATGAGCCTAATCAGGCGCTCACCTCGCTGCTCTTTGCCGACTATCAACTGGAGAATAAGATGCGCATAGGCTTTGTGGGCTCGCCAAACATCGGTTCGGTGGCGCTCAATCAGATCAAAGACAGCGACGAATTTAAGGCGTTTGCCAATGTGTTTAATAGCGGCGACCGCATATTCTTTGTGAGCTCGATATTCGGTGGCACTGGCGCGGCGGGATTCCCGATATTGGTGAAGAACATCCGCCATGCCGAGCAACTCGACGTGAGTAATAAGGAGGTGCTGCGAAAAGCTCCTATTGGAGCCCTCACCGTGTTGCCGTATTTCAATATTGAGCACAACGAGGACTCGCGAATCAATAAAGCCGACTTTGTGGTTAAGACTCAATCGGCGCTTCACTACTACAATAAGACCCTCACCAACGATAGCCGATATGCCATCAATGCCCTGTATTATGTGGGCGATCAGGTGACCTCGAAGCCATACGTCTACGACCCAGGCGAGAATGGCCAGAAAAACCGTGCCCATCTGGTGGAACTTGTGGGCGCGTTGTCGCCACTTCGTTTCGCGGGCATAGCCACCGATCGCTTGAGCGACCAATATGGCAATCCGTTGCCTACGATGGCTTATGAGTATGGGCTTGAAAAAGACGTCACCGACCTCGACTTCAGCGCATTCGGCGCCGAGACTCGCCGCATGATATATAAGCCGCTTGTGAAATTTCACTTGCTATTCCTCTTCCTTCGCACGGGTCTGAAAGGCGCAATCGGACGCGGATTTACCGAGGATGCCCCGAAGATTACCAGCGACATATTTGCCACCGAATTCTACCGGGTGCTTGACGGACAGTTTATGCGCTCGTATGTTGACTGGATAGGCGAGATGTGCGACAATATGCGCAGTGTGCACCTATTCAACATCGGCGACCTGAATATGAACACCGTGGTGAATGGCGTGCAAACCAAGAAGCGCAGTTGGCCGCTCGGCAGAGCCAGCATCTCTTGCGACTCGTTTGTGGCGCAAATGAACAAGTTGAGCCGCGATGCCAACGCCTATAAAAAAGGAAGCGAGGAATATAAGTTGCTCGACCTCTTCAACAAGGCAGCCGAGACACTTGTGGATGAGAAATACGAGAATATCAATTAAAGAAGCAGATACAAATTATGAGCAATATATTATCATACAACAATAAGACCACAAAGACCAATGTGGACGATTGGGTGGCAGTAGAGCCGTATTCTGATGATGATATCCGAGCCATACGCGACCCGAATGGCGGATTGTCGGAGTGTCCGCGCACAGCCATCCCGAGTCCGTTTGCTCAACTCGATTTGGTGAAGAATGCCTTCGACTCGTTGGCATCAATGCGCTTGCGCAGTTCGCTGATGAACGAGCGCCTTGTGTCGGATGCACTCGATGTGGCGCAACTCTTTTTTAACTACGAGAGTCATAAAGACTATCTGCGCATAGTGCGCTGGAACCGCAATGAGCAGTTAGACGTGCTGAAAAGCAGTCCTGACCATCGGTTGTATGGCGAAACACTGCAGTTGTTTCTCGATAGCGACACTGTGTATAACTTCGACATATTCACCGATTGGTATATTCTGATATGGGATAATGTGGCAATCGGTGGCACATCGCCGTCGTCGCTCACAATGGCAGCGCCTGGATTGAGCAACATTGAGAGCATCAAGGTGGAGCAAGGCGTATCGCTATATTCGTCGGTGCGACATCTGTGGGAACGCGATGAGGATTTTGTCTACTACATGTATTTGCTCTTCAATGCATTCCCAGTGCTAAGAGAGCGCATGGGCGGAGTGTATGATTATATGCTTGTGTGCCTTGAGCGTCTGCGCGATAGCCGCCCGGCACTATATCAGCGCATCACCGCTGCAGTGCCCAATCCATCGGCGCTGGTGCGAGAAAACGCCATGTCGGTAAAGGAGCGCCTTGATTGCTCGTTCAACGCATTCACTGGCGACCAAACCGTGTCGGTGATAGGTGCGCAATTCTATATGAAGCGTGCCCTCAATATAATGGCAAACGTGGCAGACAGCGATTTTGTGATCGCCCCAACCAGAAAGCAGCCCGACGATGATAAGTTGCCATTGGTGCTTCGCGGCAATTTCAACGGACAGATTGACCAATATCGCTATGTGGATAAGATATGGGACAGCTCCACCGAGGTGTGGGCTGGCGGCGTGCCTATAGATGAGCGCAAATTGCCCGACACAGCCATACGCTATCCGTTTGTCACCACGGCCGATTTCCTCACCGACAGCATAGTGCAGCTTAGCGGCGAGGTGGATGATGCCCATTTCTTCGATGGCAACTTGGTGAACAACGGCGGATATGCCAAGAAAGGCTATCTGTTGCCTCTCACAGCCACATTCTTCAAGTATTTCAACTGCGACGACCTCACGAAACGAGTGTTGGGAAGAAATATGCTCGACATTGAGGAAAACACTGATGGTAGCGTGACTGTGAGTCTGCGCATACCGGTGAAGAAGAAATATATCGAACTCACACGCACCTATCTGCCTATCTCAGATGCTGCATGGCAATTTGATGAGCGTCGCGGCACGGGCCGTGTATTGGCGCATCGTGTGATGTCGGCAGCAATATTCCCGTTTGTGCGCACCGGTGAGAAGGATAATTACACCGTGCAGCAATTCACGCAGATGCGCGACGGACAAGTGCACCTGCGCTTCTTGCGCAACGGCATGGATGAGACGGAATTGTCGGTGGTGGAAGGTCCACGCACCAACAATGCGTTCTGCCAGACAGCCTACTACGATGTCGACGGATCGTTTGACTTTGTTGAGGTGAGTCTGCGATGCGAGTTGGGATTATTCACAGGCGTGATAGTGCCGCAGTGGGGCGATTATGCGCCATCTGACAAGAAGATGATATTCGCGGTGGATTTCGGTACCACCAATTCGCATGTGGAATATGCTGAACAGGGCAGAGAGTCGCAGCCACTTGCATTTGAAGAAAGCGATGCGCAGACATTGGTGGCCACATTGCTCCGCAAGGGCGCGCTCGATTCGGCAGAAACGCTCCAGAATGTGGAGTTTGTGCCACGAAATATCGGCACTCTTTACGGATTCCCGATGCGCACAGCATTGTCGGCCAACGAGAATGCGGCTGGCAGCGCACTGTTCCGCAACGTGAACATACCATTCCTCTACGAACGAAAATATTTCCAAGGCTACAGCGTACACACTGGGCTGAAGTGGAGCGGCAACACCACACTTTCGCAGGAATTTCTGCGTGAGATTATGCTTCTTATCAAGGCCAAGGCGTTGCTCGAGCGAGCCGACCTATCAGCCACAGAAGTGGTGTACTTCTATCCGGTGGCAATGGGTGGTGCCGATCGTCGCTGCTTGAACGATGTGTGGACAATGCTCTACAACACCTACATCGGTGGCGGTGAAAGCAACCTTAGAGTATATCCCGAATCAATAGCCCCGGCGTTCTACTATACTGGCGCGCAGGTGGCAGGCAGCAGCTATGTGTCGATAGACATAGGCGGTGGCACAAGCGACGTGGTGGTGTATCAACCCGCCAACGATGGTATGCGCACCGTGCCAACGATTATCTCATCGTTCCGCTTTGCCGGCGATGCCGTGTTTGGCGATGGTTTTGCTTCGAACGATGCCGACAACAATCCTCTACTCGCACACTACACTGCTTACTTCAGCAAGTTGATTGACAAAAACGCCGATTTGGCTTATCTCAATAGCATCCTGACCGACTTGAAGAAGGGCAAACGAAGCGAGGATATCAACGCATTCCTATTCTCGATAGAGAATGTTGAGGAACTGCGCACCCGCCGCGAGATAGATCGCAAACTGTTCTCGTATAATGCCCTGCTGCGCAACGATGAATACCGTCGACTGGTGTTTATGTATTTCTACTCGGCGATTATTTACTATATTGCTAATATGATGAAGGCTCGCAATCAGATTAAGCCTAAACAGGTATATTTCAGCGGCACGGGTTCGAAGATACTTAATATCATCGGGTCAATCGACCAGATAGAATACCTCACAAAGACCATCATAGAACGTGTGTATGGTGAGGACTACACTGAACACTTTGCCGTGAAGGTGGAGAAAGACCAGCCGAAGCAGATTACATGCCGTGGCGGTGTGCGCCTTGAAAACAAACGCTTGGATGGTCAGGAAAACAGTGATATGTATGCTCCGCGCAACATCAACAAACTGAAATATTGCTATTCGATGGTTGGAAACGACGAACTGACGTTTGGCGACATAAATAAGCAGGAGATTCGTGCAAGAATTGTTGATAAAGTGGTGATGTTTAACCAATTCTTTGTATCTTTGTTATCACCAGATGTGTGTGATGAATTTGGTGTTGACAAGAAGGTACAAGAGATTTTTGTTGCCGTGGTCAACGACGACGTGGCAAATTATCTTACAGCAGGAGTGAACACCAACCTCACTGGGCGTTATGGCGACGCCGATGTGGTGGAAGATGTGCCTTTCTTCTATCCGATTGTGGGTATCATACGGCATAATCTGCTCACCAACCTATGCCACGAGGTGATAAGTAAATATGGCATTAATTGATAAACCGAAGTATTAATTCTAAACATTCAGAAGAGTTATGAGACGCATTCTTTCAGTAGTCCTCACCGTAGCAATGGGCGTGATGTCCGCCGTTGCTATGTATGCCCAAGCCGATGCGGCATCGTCGGCAAAACCGCTTACCGCCAACCAGTGGAAGCGTGGTATAGCCATAGTGGGACAGCATGCGGCGCTTGATGGCAGATATGGACGTGCTGAAAGTGAGTTGCCAGAAAACTACACGCTCGACGACCTTAACAAGGTGTATAAAACCGGGAAGTGGAAATCGGTGTATTCCGTGTTGAAAGTAAAGGAATCGAATGTGGGCACGATGCAGCAATTGAAGGACATTGCCAGCGAATACACGTCGCCAAACATTGTGGAGCGATCACTCAAAGCCTACATTGCATCGCATCCCGAGAAGTCGGCTCCTGCTGCTGTTACAGCCCCTGGCGATGCCGCGATAAGTGATGGCGAGGCAGCCCCTGCCGACACGATGAACAACGATGAAGTGGCTGTGATCAATGCCTCGGCAGGTAGAACAGAGGAAGGCGGCTCGCGAGGTGTGAGCATGTTTATCGACATAGTGCTATTTCTGATTTCGGCTGTGGCTCTGTATATGGCATGGATGGCTCGCCACGAAAATACCGAACTGAAGAAAGAACTTGAATATAAGAATAATAAGATGGCTTCGCAATTTGAGAAGTTCTCAAAGAATATCACCACCGACCTTAATCGTGTGACGTATAAGGTGAACAAACGTCGTGTGGCTGATGGCACAGAAGGCACGATATCGTTTAACGACGATGGAGGCGCGGCTGAGATATGCGAGCCTGTGCTGGAGCCAAGAAAGTATTTCCTCACCAAGCCAGATGCCAACGACTACTTTATGCGCGCCACCGATGGCATGGAGGTGGGCAACTCAATATATGAGTTGTGCACGTTTGATGGTTTGACAGGCACATTCAGGGTGATTGACAATGCCGATGTTCATCACTTCGCACTGATGATGCCTACCGAAAATCTGGCGCGTGCTTGCACAGGAAACGCCATACAGATTTCCAACGGCAACACTCGCATTGTGACTGACCGCGATGGCACAGCGCGTTTTGAAAACGGCAAGTGGCATGTGGCAGTGAAAGCAATTATACACTACGAAGCATAAGTGCGAGCTTCGCAATCCGAGAAAATGGATTGTAGAAAACGTAAAAATAGAGAATGAAATATAGGTGTCCACGATGTGGAAAAATAATTGAACTGTCTGACGATGAACTGGTTTCGCAAGGCAATGTGATGGTGTGTCCGTGTTGCTTGATGGAGTTTCAAGGCAACCTGCACGAATATGCTGTGTCAGCCGAGGCCGACAGAGTTCAGAGGCAATACTACTACGGACTGGCTTCGGATAATCCCTCGCCAGCGGTGACCTATTGCCGATATTGTGGCGCGAAAATCAGCGATAATTGCAATTTCTGCCCAGTATGCGGCAGCAAACTCACACAAGAGGCAGTGCCGCAGCCGCAGGGTGCGCCGCGGAAGACACCTAACGGCAACGCGCCGAGGGTGGCACCAAAGACGAAAAAACAGCCGGTGCAAATGCCATATATGCCCAGCTATAGATATAATATGGGGCAATATGTGCCGCATAAGAAGGCTAAAGCCGCCAAATGGATGTATGCGGTGATGGTGGCGCTTGGCATCTTGCTCATATATCTGGTGTCGTGCTGATTACCCAGCAGAGACAGATTTCGGATAAAAATGGATAAAGATTTACACGGTTGAGGAATAAGATAGAAAGGAGTATATAAATGGGGAAAAAATCAGTTCATTTAGACTGGGTAGACATATTGAGAGGGGTAAACATTTTGTTGGTGGTTATGTGGCATGTGTCGCTTGTTGATTTGTCTACAGGAAAGCCAGATATAATGTGTTACCATATACAGGAAATGTTTATTCCGTTTAGAATGCCATTGTTTATGTTTATATCTGGTGGTGTTTTATATTTGGGTAGAATTTGCAAAGATTGGCAAACGATAGACTTATATGTAGATAAGGCTAAGCGTTTATTGCTTCCGTTCATCGTGTTTGGCCTGTTTTATTGTACAATAAAGGCGTTGATGAATCAGATTGTTAAGTCACCTATAGATATTTCTATTAACTATTTTTTCAAATCTTTAACGGTAATATATTTTAAAGGAAGTCCGACTGTGCAATTGTGGTTTTTAGTGGCTCTCTCTGTTATGATGGTGATGTTCCCATTATATAAGGTTCTTTGCAGAAATGTTGTGGCTATGAACGTGTTTTTGCTATTGACGGTTTTGTGGTATTGTTATGACCCGATAGAATTACCGAATGTGTTTTGTTTGAATAGGGTGAGTAAATTTTTAGTGTTCTTCTTTCTTGGCATATACAGCTTTAAGTTTAAATTGTATGATTATCTGGGAAACTTCTATGCTCTAGTGGTCGGGCTTGCTTGCTATATGGTGAGTCTATGGTATGAAATTGATTTGCTGTGCTCGATATCTGGTATTGTGATGATGGTTTCTTTGGGAATAATAATATCGAAAAGTGCACCGAATTTTTTAAGTAGTTGGAGGGGATATTCGTATCAAATATATCTGATGTCATTGGTGTTTCAAGGTTTTGTTGAACTGGTCTTGTGGAAATCGTTTGGCAGACGGGAGTTGTTTTGGGGTTTTTATGCGTTGAATATTATATTCGGAGTTTTGGGTCCTGTGCTTGTGGCAAAGATGGTTGGGCGGAGTAAATATGCTGAGTTGAGAATGTGCTTCGGAATGAAATGAAAAACGCATGTGTCCATTTTTTACCACAAGATTTTTTTTGTTCGCCCAGTACGAACGTGTTATAACGGGTGTAAGTCCCCGCCGTCCTAATATTGGGAAGGTTATATCTGGTGTCGTGCTGATTACCCAGCAGAGACAGATTTCGGATAAAAATGGATAAAGATTTACACAGTTGAGGAATATCCCCGATGCCGTGTTTTTTTATGTGCTTTAATTGGGCATATCACGTTTTATTGCTATATTAGCAAATAATTTTAAAACAAACATACATGAACAACAGATATTGTGTGATAATGTGTGGCGGTGTAGGAAGTAGATTTTGGCCATACAGCCGCACAGACCTTCCGAAACAGTTTATCGATTTCTTTGGTACGGGACGCACATTGCTTCAGATGAGTTACGACAGAATACAGGGTATCGTGCCAAAAGAGAATATCCTGCTTGTGACTAATGAAAAATACGCCGGTCTGATACGTGAACAGTTGCCTGACCTTCAGCCAGACCAAATACTTTGTGAACCAGCCCGACGCAACACTGCGCCGTGCATCGCTTGGGCTGCATATCACATATATGCCAAAAATCCAGATGCACAGATCATGGTGGCTCCAAGCGACCACTTGATAATGAAGGTGGAAGAATATCGCAAATGCATATTGCGAGGCTTTGAGTTTATCAAAGACCGCGACGTGCTGCTCACACTCGGCATTCAGCCAAATCGCCCCGAAACGGGCTACGGCTACATCCAAGTGGGCGAGGAGTGCGAAGACACTGTGAAGAAGGTGAAGACATTCACCGAAAAGCCAAACCTTGAGTTGGCAAAGGTGTTCCTTGCCACAGGCGAGTTTATGTGGAATTCGGGTATGTTCCTCTGGCCAGTGAAGAGCATTCTCAGTGCTTTGCGCAAATATGCCAGTGTGATCACCGACTATTTCGATGGCGGAATGGATAAGTTTGGCACCGAAGCCGAAAAAGAGTTCATTGAGACCATATTCCCATCATGCCCTAACATATCCATTGACTTTGCAGTGATGGAGAAGGCTCCTAACGTGTATGTGGAATGCGTGGAATTTGGCTGGAGTGATCTTGGCACATGGAGCGCGCTCTATGAAAACTCAGAGAAGAACGCTGATGGCAATGTCACTCAGAAGTGCAAAGCTCTGATGTTTGACAGCACCAACAACGTTGTTGCGATGAAGCACGATAAACTTGTGGTGGTGTCGGGTCTCGACGATTATATAATAGCCGATTCTGACGATGTTCTGCTCATCGTGCCGAAGTCGGAAGAACAGAAAATCAAAGTCTACGTAAACGAAGTGAAACTAAACTACGGCGACGAATACCTATAAGATGAGGCAAAAAATAAACAGCGATGCTTCAAACGTGGTGCGTCGGGATAATTGTTTTACGTTACTGAGATACTTGTTTTTCTTCTGCATCCTTTGCAATCACTTTTTTGTGATAAATGGTGCAGAAGAAACTCCATTTATTGGTATATACTTGGTGCAAGGCTTTTTTATAATAAGTGGCGTGCTGGTGTATAATAGCTATGAGCGATCGGGATCGGCAAAGGTGTTTGCGCTGAAGCGATTCCTGAGAATTTATCCTGCTTATTTCACTGTGGTGCTGTCGGGATTTATCGTGATGGCTTTTGCCACTAAACTTCCGTGGAACGAGTATTTCACTCATAGAGAGACGTGGAAGTATTTGTTTGCCAATCTATGTTTCGGCAACTTCCTGCAGCCCACCTTGCCAGGTGTATTTGAAGACAATCCTCTGCCGTGGATCAACTCTTCGCTTTGGACGCTGAAGGTGGAGATTATGTTTTATTTCACGGTGCCGATAGTGGCATGGTTGGTGAAGAAATTCGGCTATAAGGTGGTGTTGATACCCATAGTGGCATTTTCGTTTTTGTGGGATATCTCCACGATGCAGCTATATGCGCTGACTGAGAAAAAGATATTTTATGACCTGAATCACCAGATATTTGGTGAACTTGCATATTTCTATTTTCCGGTGTTGATATATCACTACCGCGACAAGATATTGAAGAGTTGGTTGGTGCTTTTGGCGGCTGCCGCATTATTGGTGTTGATATCTTATGTATATCAACTTCGTCCGTTGTCGTGTTTTGCACTTCCTCTTGCCGTGATGTTCGTGGCATATAGGTTTACATTCTTGTTTAAATGGTCGGCGGTGACCGACTATAACTATGAGATGTATCTGGTTCGTTTTCCCACACTGCAAATGTTGTGCTTGAGCTCGTTGCCATTCACGTTCGGAACGTTTGCATTGGGATTTGTGTTGATTTCTATGATGGCAGTTCCGTTGCATTATGTTTGCGACCACTTTAGTTATAAGAAGATGTATAAAAGGGGCGCTTTAGACAGAATCTTGAAAACACGTGGGTGATTTATCCTGCGGTCAATAGAAGAGATAGGGATGAGTGCAGGGCAACAGAATATGGCAGCACCAGATAGATTGGTGTGGGTGGATATCCTGCGTGGCGTGACGATATTGCTTGTGGTGATGAACCATGTGAGCCTTGTGGATATGTCTACAGGGGCGAATCATGAAGCGGTTTACCGAATAGCGTCGCTGTTTGGGCCACTGCGTATGCCATTGTTTATGTTTGTTTCTGGAGCGATGCTCTATAAAACACGAATAGCGCGAAACTTCACGATTCTTTCGTTTTATAAGGATAAGTTCAAGCGCTTGTTTGTGCCATACGCCTTTTTTGTGGTGGTGTATTATGTGATACACTTTTTGATGACATTGCTTTCGGGAGGTGAAGCCCAGATAAGTATTCAGAGCATATTTGATGCGTACGTTATTTTCAAGAAGGGAAGTCCTGCGTTTTATCTGTGGTTTATTGTCACGTTGATGGATCTGATGCTGCTGTACCCGATTTTTAGGTGGGCATGCAGTAATAGATATGCGCAGATTGTGATTTTGATGGTGGGTGTAGGCATCTATTTTGTTCCCCCAGATTTTTTTGCGACAAGGGTGTTTGCGCTGTATAAATTTCCGCAGTATTTGGTGTTCTTCTTCCTCGGAATGGTGTGCTTTGAGAAAAAGTTGCACGAGAGGTTGAGCGATTGGCGATTGGGGCTTGTGTGTTTTGCAGGCTATGTGGTGAGCTATTACTATGGTTTTGGATTTCTGCAACGGGTGCTAAGCATATTCGTTTTCGTATCGTTAGCAATCAATTTGTCAACGTGGATGCCGATGTTGTTTGGTTCGTTTAGAGAACATTCCTATCAAATATATCTTATGTCGCTTCCGTGCCAGTGGATGGTGGAGATTGTGTTGTGGAAACACATATTCTATGATGAGAGATTGTTTTGGCTGTTCTATATCCTGAGCATATTGGCAGGGGTATATGCGCCTGTGCTTGTTTCTAAGGTGGTGATGCTCAGTCATAACAAGGCGCTAAGGATGTGCTTTGGTATAAAATAAAAAATCGCTTGTTGCTTCTTTAAGCAACAAGCGATTTTTTGGTGTCGGGGTGAGAAGACTCGAACTTCCGACCTCTACGTCCCGAACGTAGCGCGCTACCAACTGTGCTACACCCCGCCGATGGTTTTAGCCCAAATCGGTCATTTGGCCGTATATGTAAAAATATTTTCTACTGCTTGGCGTCTTTCGGCTTTTATAAGGCATCTTTTGCTTGTTTTTAACTCGCAATTACTCATTAAAAAGCAATCAAAATCTGCACTTCTAAAATTCCGAAATCCATCCGAGCCCTAATGACCGAATTGGGTTTAATCGATGCAAAGATACAAAATAATATTTAATCTTTAAAAGAAATCTTCAGTTTGCCGTCAGGCGATAGTTTGAGCAGATCTTTTTGTGCGGTGAAATGCGGGAAATACTGTTTTATCACCAAAATGCATATTGGGGCGGTGACAACAAGTATTGCAAAAAGTATGTACGGATCAGTTATATTCAGATAGAAGATAAAGAATTGTTTTACTAACATATGCGTTCCAAGAACTATTATAGAGTACCTGCCAACAAAAGAGAAGAAAGGAAGACGCTTGATAACATAGCCGATGACAAAGATGGAATATATACCGGCAAATTGTCCGATGAAGAAACGAGGATAACTAATGTTGTATTTGCAGATACTATGAATTATTGTGCTGTCGGCACAAAGGTAGAGTACAATTAGTGTGATGGGTAATCCGGTATACAAAAGTCGTGGCTTATGATAGCATAATATTTGAGTCCTGAAAAGGTGTGGAATATAAAAGGTGGGCAGAAATATTAGTGCTGCTGGAAGTTTAATGTTATATATGAAAAGGATGGCGAGAAATGAATTATATTCATATTGTGATACTATATCGTTGAGCGTAAAGGCTATGAGAGATATGATGATGCACAGGGATGCTTTTAGGACTTTGGTCTTATCCTTTAGCAGGGTGTCAATTGCATAGGAGAAGAGCGATAGCCAAACCAGCATTTCTAAAAACCATATAGGGCCATTGAGTCGTTCAATTGAGCCGTTTACAACGATATCATAGACGAAGCTTTTAAATTCGTTTAGATTAAGTCCGTTGTAGTGTAGCGGAAGAGTGATAAGTGCAAATGCGACAAAGAAAACCAGGGGTATGATGTATCGATTCGTTTTTTTTTACGACAAATTGCTTAAACGAGTCGTAAGTTGAGAAGAAAAGCCCAGACAGAAAAACGTATGTGGGAATACGAGTGTAACTAAGCATCATCATTGCGTGGTTGTCTTCAGGAACAGGGCAATGATAATACATTACTAAAACAATAGTTATGCCTTTTATGAGGTCGATATATTCTATGCGTTGCTTCTCTGCCATTTTCGGAGGCTAGTGAAAAACACATTCATCGCCACTGCGATGGGTGTGGTGATGAATGTGTTGTATAGTTGGTTTTAACCGAATTGGTTTTAAGAGAGGTTATCTCATAATGAGGAATTTTGCTACAACAGCGTTGCTTTCATTGTTTTCGTTTTCTGATGCGAGTACGAAATACACGCCGCTCTTCACGCGGTCGCCATTGCTGTTACAGCCGTCCCAAGTGACCATACCGCCATTTGATTGCATTTGTGCTACCACGTTGCCGGCAGAGTCGGCGATTTTCACGAGCGAGTTTTCCATAAGGCCCTTAATTGTGATTGCTCCGGTGTAGTCGGGACGAACAGGGTTAGGGTAGACATACACGTCATCGTAGGTAGCAGCAGGTGTAGAAGAGTCGCTTTCGTATTCAAGCAATCCGCTTTCGGTACCTACATATACGATGTTGTTTGTGGGGTTGCAAAGCACTGATATAATCTTGTCTGAAGGCAAGATGCTGTTGGCAGAGGTGAATTGCTCTATGATTTCAGTGCCGTCGGCGCTCACCAGATATAGACCAGAATTGTCGGTGCCAATCCATTTGCGATTCATCCCGTCTACGGCAATGGCATTCACTTGCACGCCATCAAGCAGATAGTCGGCATTGTTTGTGCCGTCGTTGCGAGGCACTTTAGGACGGTAGACTGTGGCGTTTGGTGTCGCTGCACATTTCACTGGGTCGAATTCTGCTACGCCTAAGTCGCAGCCCATCCACACCTTGCCGTTAAGGTCTTCTGTAAGGCAGTGAATGTAATACCATTTGAAGTTTCGGGAGTCTTGGTCGAGAGTGGTGTTGTTGTTATACTCTTGTTTTGTAATTGCGCCAGAGGGGTTGCCATTATCGTTCATAAACACTAATGCGCTTCCCCAGCCACCAGAAGTGTGGATCTTAATGTCTGATTTCTTTGTAATCAGGAAATGTTGTCGCCAGTTTGTCGATAATGTGACATTGGCTGTGATCCAATCGGATGTTTCTGGAGCATTGAATTTGCCTTTTGGGAGGATGACAGGGTTTACGGCGCCCGATTTTGCTTGAATAACCCACATATTGCCAGCTTTGTCAAATTGTGGGTCGCCGGTGTTGCAACGATTGCCTGAGTCAATAATAGGGCTGTTTTTCCATGCCCAGTGGGCAACTTCTTCGTTGTCGGTAAAACGGAAAACTCCCTCCATTTTACTACCAATTACGTAAGAATGAGGATCGTTAGGGTCAACGACTACTTTATAGGTTTGATCAAGGTATTTGTTGTTGTTTCTGAGAGTCGATACTGTTGGCGACAATACTGTCCAATTGCCGTTTGACAAGGTGTTGAGTTGTGTCGGGCTTTGTCCGGATGTATAAAGCGAGTTGCTGCCAGTGTTCTTTACATAAAGGATATCCAGCCCTTCGTTGTAGGTGAGATGCACTGGGATGGAAACCGACGAAGCGTTGATTTTCTGGTAGTCGAGCAGCACAGTGGCTGTGGTGCCTGAGATGGTGAGTTTGCGCAAGCCTTTTGCGCCAACTGTCCACCATGAGCCGTCAGACTCTTGCGATGTGAGCATCTCGTTGCGCACGTCGCCAGGCAGATTTACGCGTGTGCTGGTTTTACCGTCGGCCGACACGGCATAGTAGCATGGGGCAGATGGGTAAGAAACCACCACCTTGTCAAGAGCCTTCACTGGTTGTATCAAAGCCGGTTTGCCCGAATTGATGTCGGCGAGTTTTGCTATGCCTGTAGGGTTGTTGCTCTCGTCGAGCGCCACTGAATAGGTGGCAGCGAAGCTGTTGCCGTAGTGGATAAACGCATTGCCCTCGAGCGGGTAGATCATTGTGTTGGCAAACTCGGTGTTGAGGCTCATCGACGATAGTGTGCTGTGTTGCTTCGATGCGTTGCCGTAGTACAAACCGTTAGGCGAGCCAAGCAGCAAGGCGTTGCCTACCTTTGCGATAGAGGTGATGTTGACGTTGTAGATGCGAGATTCGCGCACCTCGTATTTCTCGTCGTTGACAATCACGTAGCCAAAAGCGGTGGCGATGTAGGCGCCGTTGTCGGCGAAAGTCACATCGTTGATGGTCTTAGCTGTGGTGAGTAGGGCATTGTTGATGTCTGGGATGTTCACCACTTTGCCATCGTTGAGGATAATGTCGATGTTTGAGTCATCGTATGCCACCAAGAGATATTTCTTCTGGGTGTTGTAGTAGATATTTGTTATCTGAGTGTCGTTGAGGTAGTTGCTGCGGTCATAAGCGATGTTTTCAGAAGTTTCTTTGTCGTAGCAATAAAGGTTTTTCGACACGAGGTAATACACCTTGTCGCCTGCGTCGACGGTGTTGGTAGGGGTGGAACCGAATATTGGATGTATTTTCCAAGAGCCTACTGCGGCATTGGCGACGAGAGCCGATAGTGCTATCAGTAAGGCGAGAGTCAGTTTCTTTATCATAGTCAATGTTTTTATTTTCTGGATTGTATGTTGCTTTGCTTTATTTAATGATATAACGTAACAATCTGATTACTATTGTGTGAAAATCCTTCGTAAACCGTCGTTTGTGTGGCGAAGGGAGCGATGAAGTCGGCGAGTCAGTAGCGCATCTCCGCTGTGGTGCTAAACCCCTCGGCATTGAGCAGCGAGAGTGTGCACCAAGTGCCAGTGACCTCGCTTTCGTAGCGTATTGCCCAACGTCCGCGCCCTATGAAATGCAGTTGCACCGATGCAATCAGTGGCTCATCGCTGTGGCCGATGGACTGTGGCATCGCCAATTTCTCGATGATTTTCACCTTGTCGCCCCTCACATCAGCCACCAGATTGATAGCCGTGTCGGACGGTGCCGTTATGCCGCGGCGCTTAAGTGTGATGCTTCCGTCGGCAGCCACACTTATTGTCACGCTGCCGCCATTGCACGGGGCATCGTCGGGCATGAGCATTGCTCGCATGATGTAGGTTTCGGCGGGCTTTATCTGCGCAGGGTGCAACAGCATGCCTAACAGGGCGATGGCTGTGACAATCGCTAAGCAATAAAATCCGGTTGACGTAAAAAATTCCATCACATCAAAGATAGGTATTTTTTTGCGGATTTTGCTTATTCGGGCGGTGTTTTTGTATTGTGTAATCGTTTATTAGTTGTTACCTTTGTGGGCGTTATTAAAATGTCAGTTATATGAAAGTAAGAGAGTCGCAGTTTGAGTTGTTGCGAATAATAGCAATGGCGATGATTATTATGGTGCATTTCAACGGTGTGGCTGTTGAAAAGTTTTTACCATTATCAAATTGTAGTTTTTCAGACGTTTGGGGAGCGGAGTTCCTCGAATCGTTTGCAATAATCGGAGTGAATCTATTTGTATTGATTTCGGGATATTTCGGAATACGTATGAGTGCCAAAGGCATGGTTAAATACGTTGGATGGGTGCTTTGGTATGCAGTGATATTGTATCTTGTGGTGTGCTGCTTCTACCCCGAATTGTTCTTGCCGAAATACACACAATATGCAGTGAGCGGCATCACCCACTCATCGCAGTGGTTTGTGACCTGTTACTTTATGCTAATGGCGCTAAGCCCTGCCATCAATGCTGTGCTTCACCGCACCACCTATCGCGAGCATGTGATAATAGCTGGTGTGCTCACAGTGGTGAATTGCCTTGGCGGCTGGTGGTTTGAGATGGCGTTTAACGACACAGGCTATACTGTCTACCATATGGTGTTTATATATTGGCTTGGCCATGTGCTGCGCGAGGCGATGCAGCACCACGAGCGTTTCCCATGGCGATGGACTGCCGTGGTGGTGTATGTGGCATCGTTGCTTGGTGTGGTGCTGATGATGCAGGATATGAGATACTTCAAGGTGATTGGTTACAACAATCCTTTGGTGGTGCTTGAGTCGTTGGCCCTCTTCACAGTGTTTGCCACAATGCGCTTCAAGAGCCGCGCCATCAATTGGGTGGCATCGTCGGCATTTGCGGTGTATCTGATACACATGCACTTCAGTGTATATCCACACGTTTTGCGTCCGCTGTTGAGCAATATCTACGACACCTACGGCGGCACGATGTATGCAGTGATGGCTACTGGCATTGGTGTGGCAATATACGTGGTGTGCATCCTGGTGGATAAGCCACGAGCAATGCTCTTCGATAAGCTGCTTGCAATCAGGAGCTCAAAGACTGAAAAATAAATATTACAAATAAAAAGTATATATGGGTATTAATAAGATTTTCGCTGGAGAGAAAAGCAAGGGCCATTTGGCTTTGTTGGTAGCCAATGTGTCGTGGGGCTTGATGGCACCGTTCCTTAAGGATTTGCTCAATGGCGGTGTGATCACTCCGATGGCATTGTCGGGCTTCCGTATAATAGGAGGCGCGTTGCTCTTCTGGCTTGTGAGTTTGTTTGTAAAGCCATCGACAGGCGTGGCAGAACGAATCGAAAGGAAAGATTTCTTGCCGCTGATTGTGGCGTCGTTGCTTGTGATAGGACTTAATCAGGTGCTGATAATCGTTGGCGTGAGCTTCACCAGTCCGCTCGATGCCTCGGTGGTGTGCAGCCTTACGCCGATATTCACGTTGCTGTTTGGTGCGCTTATCGCTGGAGCGATGTTCTCATGGAGCAAGACTTTGGGCGTGGTAGTGGGCCTCAGCGGGGCATTGATATTTGTGTTTACCGGAGAGGTTGATACCGATGTGAATGTCGCTAATCCGGTGCTTGGCGATGCATTCTGCCTATTGGCGCAGGTGTGCGGAGCGCTCTATCTGGTGTGCTTCCCTAAGTTGATGAGCAAGTATTCGCTCAGAACGCTTATGAAGTGGTTGTTCCTTATTTCAGCGATAGCCGTGCTTCCGGTGTCGGTAATGGATATGATTTCGGTAGATTGGTCGGCAATGACCACTATGCAATACATCGATCTCGGCTTTATCATCATCTTCGGCACATGTTTGGCGTATATGCTTATTCCTGTGGCACAACGACGTGTGGAGCCTACAGTGATAGCGATGTACAACTATTTGCAACCAGTGGTGGCAGTGGTTAGTTCGGTGGCAGTGGGATTGGCTGTGCTTACGGGTATGAATGTGCTTGCCACATTGTTTGTGTTTGTGGGCGTGTGGTTGGTCAACCGCGAGAAGAGATAATTTGGGATTAACCGCAATAGTATATAAATTCGTCGGAGCTGGATATGTGATGCCAACTCCGACGATGTTGTTTATTCTGCCGATTCCACTTCGTGACGCAGTGCGTAGTGGTTGCGAAGAGCCTCAAAGTCTTGAGGGTTGGTGCGCAGAGCCTCGGTGTCGGTGAGCGGATTGTAGCTTGCGGCAATGCGGCCGAGCGAAGCGTTGCGAGCGCCTGTTGTAGGGGTGCAATCATCCACTGATTGTGGCACGGCATTCCAGCCGAAATGTGCGTTGAGTTGCTCAATCACCATGGCTGTGCCTCGCTTTTTGCCCTCTGCCGAATAGCCGGCAATGTGAGGTGTGGCTATGAATGCGCGTTGTAGCAGGTCGGGGTTGATGTTTGGTTCGCCTTCCCAGCAGTCTATGGCCACGCTCAGATTATCGTTGGTGTGCAGATGCTTGAGCAGCGCCTCGGTTTCGACAATCGGTCCGCGGGCAGAGTTGATAAGCAGGCTGCATTTGCTCAAATTGCCGAGCATCTTCTCATTGCAGATGTGATAGGTGGCGTGTTCGCCCTGCTTGGTGAGCGGAGTGTGAAATGTGATGATATCGGCTTCTGCGCAGATGTGGCTGAGCGAGGTGAACTGGTCGCCGCCTTCGCGCTCGGCGCGTGGAGGGTCGCTGAGCAACACCTTAAATCCGCATTCCTTGGCAAATCGAGCCACGATGCTGCCCACATGTCCTACGCCCACCACGCCCACGGTGAGGGATTCTGGCGAAGCGATGTGCTTGGCTTGCATGTGCTGATAGATAGAGGCAAGCACATATTGCGCTACGGCAGGAGCGTTGCATCCGGCAGCGTTGCACACGGTGATGCCTCGGCTTTTACAGTAGCCGAGGTCGATGTGGTCGGTGCCTATGGTGGCAGTGCCTATAAACTGGCATCGGCTGCCATCGAGCAACGAGGCGTTGCAATAGGTGCGTGTGCGAATGATGAGAGCGTCGGCATCAGCCACGCTTTCGCTGGTGAATTGCTGCGGTTCGAGATATTCCACTTGGGCAAATGGCTCAAGTAGCCCCTTGATGTAGGGGATATGGCTTTCTATAAGTATTTTCATAAGAAATAGTGCGTTAATCTTACGGCAATCACGGCCACTATGAGAACTATCGGCGCAATGTAGCGGCGTGTGTGATTGTTGATAGTGAAGAAGTGTGCAAACTGTATGCTGAAGCATAGGTAAAGCACAGGCAGATAGATAAACGAGTTGCGATAGTCAAGCGCAAGCATGGCAATGGTGAGAGCGGTGAGATATACAAAAAATCCGTTGTAGGCTCGCACTTGCAGCTTGTAGTTGATAATCTGAAATAGGTTGGCGCAGGTGAGCACTATGGTGAACACCGACAGAGCGATAATGCTGATGAAACTGAGGTGCATCTGTGGGCGTTGCATCACTGCCCAAAGGCTTTGGTAGGATGGTAGGCTGAAGTCGCTGAAATCGGCGAACTGGCAGCCAAGCACTATCCAGAAAGGGGTGATGATGCCGATGATGATTGCCAGAATGCTGCGCAAATTCATGATTTGCATGAGCATATATCCTAATATCAGGGCAATGAATAGATACATGTAGGTGTATTGAAACATTGTCATCAGTGTCACCAGCGCAAATGTGGTGAACACACCTCGCTGTGCACGACGGTTCTGAAACGAGGCAAACAAGATGAAGGTGATGATTGCCACGCACAGCGCCATTGTTGTGCCGGAATAGAGCAAACCCGAACTAATAGGATTTCCTGCCATCAGCAACAAGAATACCGATGAGAAAATCCAGGTCACCGAACGGATGAAATTGAATGTCTTGTTGAGTATCACCATCAGTATGCCGATGATGAGCGTACACGCCACATTGGCGACGATAGATGCTGTGGCATTGGTGATGCTGCCGGCTAATGAGGGAAAGAGTATGCCGTGGTTGCCCAATATGGTGTGCCTCGACTCCCAGATGGGGTCGTTGATACAAGCCGATGCTATCACCGCTATTGCCATAAGCGCAGTGAATGTCTTGCTGTTGAAAAAATCATTGATGCTGTTTTCCCTAAATGCCATTGCTGTTAGCCTTATAAAAAATGCAAACCTGTTCTTTAGGTGGCATTGCAAAGCCTGCTGAGGAGCTTGCCACTTATAGAACAGGTATGCTATGTGTCAAAAAAAATAATTGTATGCGCGGATATTATTGCAAATCGAAGCCGATGTCGCGACGGAAGTATTTGCCGTCGAAATCGATGCGAGCGATGTTGCTCCACGATTGCTTGAGTGCTTCGTCCTTGCTGTTGCCATAACTGCTCACTGCAAGCACGCGTCCGCCCGATGTCACGAGGTTGCCGTCGCCGTCAACCTTTGTGCCGGCGTGAAACACGATGCTGCCTTCCACGTCGTTGAGGCCTCTGATGAGTTTGCCCTTGGCATAGCTGCCTGGATAGCCACCTGATACCATCATCACGGTCACTGCATAGCGTGGGTCGATGTCCACGGTCTTGCCGTTGAGTTTGCCACAAGCTGCTGCTTCTAGCAGGTCAACGAGGTCGTTCTTGATGCGGAGCATCACCACTTCGGTCTCAGGGTCGCCCATGCGCACGTTGTATTCAATCACCATTGGGTCGCCTTCCACGTTGATGAGACCGAGGAAGATAAATCCGCGGTAAGTGATGCCTTCTTTCTTCAATCCCTCGATAGTAGGCACGATGATGCGGTCGGTCACCTTAGCCATATATTCATCGTCGGCAAAGCTCACTGGTGAGATGGCGCCCATACCGCCGGTGTTGAGGCCGGTATCTCCCTCGCCGATGCGTTTGTAGTCTTTGGCAACAGGCAGCACTTGATAGTTGGTGCCGTCGGTAAGCACAAACACTGAGCATTCTATGCCTGAGAGGAATTGCTCAATGACCACTGTGGCACTCGATGCGCCAAACATGCCGCCGAGCATTTCGCCGAGTTCGCGCTTAGCTTCCTCAAGCGTAGGCACGATGAGCACGCCCTTGCCAGCAGCCAAACCGTCGGCCTTGAGCACATAGGGGGCTTTTAGGCTTTCGAGGAAGCGATAGCCCTCCTCGATATTGTCTTTGGTGACGCTCAGATAGCCTGCTGTAGGAATGCCATGGCGTTGCATAAAGCCTTTGGCGAAATCCTTGCTGCCTTCGAGTTGTGCTCCGGCCTTGCTTGGGCCCACCACCATCACGCCCTCAAGTTGTGAGTCGGCCTTGAAGTAGTCGTAGATGCCAGCCACCAATGGGTCTTCGTTGCCCACTACCACCATGTCAATTTGGTGAGAAGTGACAAAATCTTTGATGGCATCAAAGTCGAGAGGCGAGATGCTCACGTTTTCGCCGTATTGGCTTGTGCCGCCATTGCCTGGCGCGATATATAGTTTTCCTAACTTTTCGCTTTGGCTCATCTTCCAAGCCAATGCACACTCACGGCCGCCAGAGCCGAGGAGCAGGATGTTGAGTTTTCCCATATTGAGTGATTGAGAGTATATGTGTTATTTTATTTGTTTTCTGAGTTGTCGTCGTTGTTGTTTTTCTTCCAACCGCGGCGACGAATGCTGCTGAAGCGAATCTCGCTATCCTTAGAGAGTTGAGGTTCGCGGAATTTCACCACGCGCTTAGAGAATTCCTCGTTGTGCACAAACTTGCGTGGGTGATCTTCTTCGTCGTCTTCGCTGAAGCGAGAGCGGCGGTCGCGTTTGTTGTCGTCGAAACGGCGACGTTCGCGCTTGTCGTCGAAGCGACGGCGCTCGCGGCGGTTTTCGTTTTCGTTGTCATCGTCGAAGCGGAAGTGGCGAGGGCGGCGTTCTTCTTTCTTGTCGTCGTTGAAGTGACGAGGACGGCGCTCGCTCTTGAAGGTCTCTTCGAACTTTGCCTTGCGGTAAGGCTTGTCACCACCTTTGCGGCGTGCGAAGTCGTTGTCCTTGATGCTTCCGCCATCTTTGCGGAGGTCGTCGTATTTACCCTCGAAGATAGCATATTCGCGCAGTTCGCAGGCGAGGTCGCCATTGAGAAGAGGCATCTTCACCGATGGCTTCAAGCCGATGCGGTCAAACAATTCCTCTTTGTAGCCGATAATCCAAGCCTTGTAGCCATTGAATACTCGCTTCAAGCGCTCGCCGATGTTTTGGTAAAGGCCTTCCATATCCTCCACCGAGATGCGTTCGCCGTAAGGAGGGTTGGTTACGAGCATACCGTTAGGTTCAGCCTCGGTGATGCTCTGTATAGAGCGGCACTCAAGATTGATGTATTTGCTCACGCCGGCGCTCTTGATGTTTTGCTCGGCGATGCTCACAGCCTTTGGCGAGATGTCGCTACCCGAAATCTTGAAGTTGAAATCGCGCTCGTTGCTGTCGTCGTTGTATATTTCGTCAAACAATTCTTCGTCGTAGTCGTCCCAGTTTTGGAAAGCGAAGTTTTGGCGGAACACGCCAGGGTTGATGTTAGCGGCAATCAACGCAGCCTCTACGAGGAATGTGCCAGAACCGCACATAGGGTCGATGAAAGGACATTGACCGTCCCAACCTGCCAATTTCAGGATGCCGGCAGCCAGCACCTCGTTGATAGGAGCCTCGGTTTGAGCCACACGGTAGCCGCGCTTGTAGAGCGGAGTGCCCGAAGAGTCGAGCGAGAGAGTGACTTCTTTGCCAGAGATGTGAACGTTGAATTGCACGTCAGGATTGTTAAGACGGATAGAAGGGCGTTTGCCATATCGCTCGTTGAAGAAGTCGGCGATAGCGTCTTTCACGCGGTAGGTAACGAAGCGAGAGTTGCGGAATTCTTCGCTGAACACCGTGGTGTCGATAGAGAAAGTCTGGTTGAGTTTCAGCACAGGTTCCCAGTCGAAGACCTTCACGGCTTCGTAGAGTTCGTCGGCATCGCCAGCGATAAACTTATAGATAGGTTTAAGGATGCGCAATGCGGTGCGGCAGCAGAAATTGGCTTTATAGAGCATAGCTTTATCGCCGGTGAAGCTCACCATGCGGCGGCCTTCTTCCACGTTCGACGCTCCGATTTGTCTCAATTCCTCAGCGAGTACGCCTTCCAGTCCTTGGAAGGTCTTAGCAATCATTTCAAATTCCATGAGTAATATATGGGGATTCTAATATTGTAATATATGTAGAAAATTCTCTGCAAAGTTACGAAAAGTCAGGGAAATAAACAATGAGAAACCAAACAATGCGCACCTAAAATCCCTCGCCTTGGGATGTTTGCATGTGGCCGCAATGATTGTCTTGTAAGATTCGTGATATTAGTTGTTGGTGTGCTGATTGTATCGAACAGATTTGTAAGGTTGTGGACTTTCTGTCTATTCCCGTTTTTTTTATACAATCATCGAAAGGCTTTGTGGTGAAAATCATAGTTTTTCTGCTGAATCGGATTAGTTGGAGGTTGTCGGAATATGAAAAACCGTAAGAAAAATGTGGTGTGGTGCAAATTTCTTGCGGTTTGGGGTGAAAAATGCAGTGCGGTGCAAATTTCGTGTATTTCAATCCTTAATGGGTTAAAGTTCTTCGAGGTCGCTTTGGTCGTTTTTCTCGCTGTTTATTCTGTCCCAATAGTCGATGTGTATAGTTCTGTCGGATATTGTTGGTGCTAGCGGCGTATCAAGTGAAACAAACAAGTCGATTCTACCTAAGGGGACTTCTTCGGTGGAATTAAATGAGTAGCATGTCGTTGACTCGTAGCCTTCATGTTCGCCTGTGTAGTTACTGCTATATTTCTGGGTGAGTTTGTCTTTGATGTCATTATACTTTATTTCGGAAATATTCTGCGAAAGATTTTGAAGAGTCGCTTTGGCGCGATACACGATTTTTGTTTTAGTGTTATAGTAAATAAAGATAGTGGCATCTTTACCAATAAATGTGCCTGAATACACTCGTATTCCGTTGCCGGCGTATTTGTTTAGGACGGTGTTGACTTTGCATCCTTTGGCGGTGATTTTGCTGTGGAACTGTGTGATTGTGCCAGTGAGTGGTACTCCCATAAATTTGATGTGACTTGATGTTTGTGCACAGATGCTTAAAGTTGTAAAAATACAAACGAATAATGCGATAATTTTTTCATACTACTATGCTTTTGAGGTTTAGTAAATTATTGGTATGCAAATATATGCATAAAATTTTAGAAATAAGAATTTTAGGTGGATAATATTGCGAAAAAAGTGGCGCATAACGAGGGTGATGAAAATAAAACAGTGCTGCGCGCGTTGCGCAAGCACTGCTGAGGTATAGAAAGGTTGTGTTGTTTCAAGATAGGTTTAAGCCTTTAACAAACCATTAAAACTGTTATTGTGTTTCTTTTATTTGAGATAATTATTGTAAATCTGTGTTTTCGCTTATTAGACGTTGACACTCCCGAAAAAGTTTCAGAAAATCCCGATTTTTTTCAAATTTTTTGTATTGGCAAGGTTGGGGTTTGTGGCCTGTTGTAGAGCATTATTCTATGGATGGTGAAATACAGGAGAAAAAATGTCGTGTGTTTGGCGGAGAATGAGTAATTTTGCGATGTCGAAAAGCAAGTATAATAGAAATAAAAGAAACTGCGATAACAGATGACAGGTAATCAACGAAAAGAGAGTATAGGTGCGCTTCGAGATTTGATGAAGCGTGAAATCGTGATGCTTGATGGAGGCCTCGGCACAATGATAATGTCGTTGGGGCTTGAAGAATCGGACTTTCATTGCGAGGGCGTGACGCGCCCCGACGTGGAGATGCGCGGATGCAACGACATTCTGCCATTGTCGTGTCCTGAGGCGATATACGGAATACATAAGGAATATCTTGAGGCTGGCGCTCAGATTATTGAGAGCGACAGCTTTAGCTGCAATATGCTCACGCTTGCCGATTATGGGCTTGAAAGTCAGTCGTATGCGATGTCGTATGCGGCAGCCAATGCTGCACGCCGAGTGGTGGATGAATGGATGGCGTCGCACCGTG